>AMFJ01033284.1_pt1 | contig 10368 bp, 8 predicted proteins | sample 427208 | NCBI WGS metagenome assembly AMFJ01 (sample SAMN02954298, study PRJNA114691) | groundwater metagenome | biome: aquatic; feature: subsurface aquifer; material: sediment; isolation source: subsurface aquifer sediment | place: USA: Rifle, CO | collected 2008-08
GCGCCCTTTCCCTGCAGTTTGCCGGTCGGGAGGTCCGCAAGCGGTACACGGCGGTGGCCGCCGGCATCGTTTCGGGCGACAGCGGCGAAATCCGTCTGCACTTTCGCCTCGACCCGAACAACCGCCCTTTGCAGATTCTCGATCCGGAGCGCGGTAAAATAGGCATCACCCACTGGCGGAAAATCGCAGTCGACAGCCAGGCAGAGACCACCAGGCTCGAATTCACGCCGCTTACCGGCCGCACCCACCAGCTCCGGGTCCACGCCGCCCATCCCCTCGGACTCGGCACCCCCATCGTCGGCGACAGCCTCTACGGCACCGGCCGGGAGGGTGACCGGATGCTGCTCCATGCGACCTTCCTCCAGTTCCCGCACCCGATAACCCGTGAGACGATCGAGGTTATTTCCCTGCCGCCGTTTTGAGCGAGGATCCCGGCAGGCAGGGGAATAAAACTTGCCCAAACCGAACCGACAGGATAAAGTTTCGCATTACTCAAAATTCAACCTAATGGCGCTGAAGTCCGGCGCTGAAGTCCGGCGCTGAAGTCCGGCGCTGAAGTCCGGCGCTGAAGTCCGACGCTGAAGTCTGCCGCTGCGGTCGTGGAAGCTGAAAGGGTTTGTGCCAATGCCCGCGATTCCCCACTTTTCTTTCCTCTGTCACCCCATGCTCATTGCAAAAAACAAGCAGCCATTCTTACTGTTCGTTCTCATGGCCTTATCGGTAGGATCGATTGCAGTCAGCATCGCGCTCAATATATTCCAACATGATCTCCAGCACTTGAATGAACCGCTACATTCGGCATTTGAAGCTTTCGGCGGGATGGCGGCAATCTCAATGGCCTTGCTTCTCCTCCAGCTGCATCAAGACGGACTGAGAGAAAAAGGGGAGTATTATCTCCTCTCCCTGGGATTTTTCATGCTGGGAATTCTCGACACCTGTCATGCTGTGGCGAACATAGGGCACGGTTTTATTCTGCTCCGCAGCCTCGCCAGTTTTTTTAGCAGCATCTGGTTTGCCATGGTCTGGCTGCCCGGTATGTACAAATATATTGTACAATCCAAATCCATTCCCTGGCTGATAGCTTTTATGTCCCTCGCGGCAGGCATATCGATCCTCACCCATCGTGAATTTTTCCCGATGATGATGAAAGATGGGCACTTCACCCCTCTCGCGATAGCCATCAATCTTGTTTCCGGTGTTCTCATTTTATCTTCGGCTCTGTATTTCTTCCGCGAATTCTTACGTTCCAGTAGTTCAGAGTCTTATTTTTTCACCTGTATGCTGCTGCTCTTAAGTTTATCGACACTGGGATTTCCGATCTCGGTGGTCTGGAGCAGCGACTGGTGGTTCTGGCATATCCTGCGATGTCTGGCATTTATTGTCGTTTTCTACTACATGTTCAGAACGTTTCTCAAGGTACGGGAAGCACTGAAAAAATCAAACGAACTGCTGGAACAACGGATTGCCGAACGCACCGCGGCACTCACCAGCGAGATTGCCGAACGCGTGCGATACGGCAAAGAAAGAGATAACGTCGTAACCGAACTGCAGGAGGCGCTCGACCAAATCAAGGCATTGACCGGTCTGCTGCCTACCTGCGCTTCCTGCAAAAAAATACGGGATACCGAAGGGAATTGGGTGCAGATGGAGACCTACATTCAAAACCATTCCACCGCCAGATTCACCCATGGCATATGTCCGGTATGCGCCAAGCAGTTGTACCCGGATGTGTATGACAAGCTGTTCTAAGATCTTTTCATAAAAATAAAGAATATGGTTTTCAACTCCTTCCCCTTCATATTTTTTTTTGTACCGATCGTAGTAGCCGGATTTTATTTCCTGGCCCGTAAGGACCATGGCTGGGCGATTACCTGGCTCGTCCTGGCATCGTTATGTTTTTACGGTTTATGGGATTATCGCTATCTGCCTATCCTGTTATCGTCGATTGTGATCAATTATTCGGCATGCCGATGGCTCCTGGCCGCCGGCCGCGCCAAGCACCCCTGGCGGCTGGCGATATCGATATCCTTCAACCTGATATTGCTCTGTTTTTTCAAGTACGTCAATTTCTTTATCGGGTCGATCAATGGTGTCTCGGGCACCGCTCTGCCGAGCCTCGACATCATCCTGCCGATCGGCATATCATTTTTCACTTTCACCCAGATAGCGGTGCTGGTCGATGCGTATCACGGCAAGATCAAGGAAATGAGGTTCAGCCATTATTGTCTCTTTGCCTCCTACTTCCCCTATATCGTCGCAGGCCCTATCCTGCGGCAACAGGAAATGCTGCCGCAATTCGCCGCCATGGGGGAGGGGGAACAACAAAATAACTGCCGGCCCGGCGCCGGGAATTTTGCCGTGGGAATTTCCATTTTTATCTTTGGCCTGGGGAAAAAACTTCTGATCGCCGACAACCTCGGGGCGGCGATGAACCCTGTCTTTGCCGGCGATAGCCCGCAATTTTTCCAGGCATGGCTGGGCATGCTGGCGTACACTTTTCAGTTGTATTTTGATTTTTCCGGCTACTCGGATATGGCCATAGGGGTCTCGCGGCTATTGGGCTTCAAAATCCCCATTAATTTCAATTCTCCCTACAAGGCCACCAGCATCAGCGACTTTTGGCAGAGATGGCATATCTCCCTATCTCAATTTCTGAAGAATTATCTCTACATACCGCTTGGCGGCAACCGCAGCGGGCAGCTGATGCGATATCGCAACCTCATCCTGACCATGCTGCTGGGCGGCTTGTGGCATGGGGCCAACTGGACCTTCGTTATCTGGGGCGGGCTGCATGGTCTATATCTCTGTGTGCAGCATGGCTGGCAGTTTCTGCGAAAGAGCCGAGGGGAGCACAAAATTCCGTCCGCGGCCCATCGCGCGGCAAATCGACTGCTGACCTGGGCACTGACTTTTCTTGCGGTACTGGTCGCCTGGTGTTTTTTCCGGGCGCCCGATGTTGCTTCCGCCTTGGCGGTCTTGGCGGGAATGGCTGGTCTGCACGGGATTTCGCCTGTTACCGAAATCGATTCCCTGGCATATATCATGCTTTTCTTCAGCGCCGTTGCCGCGTTTTGGCTGCCCAATACCAACGAGCTTTTTCTCTCATCCGGCAGCCGCGACGATGCAAGCTCCCGGCCGCTTTCACTCTTCCGGGCGAACTGGTCGCCCACCCTGCGCTGGGGACTCGCGGTTGGCCTGGTCTTTGCCCTCTGCCTTCTCAGTATTGAACAAACCAACGAATTTATCTATGCTCAATTCTAGCGATACGACCCCGCCACCAGCAGCCGGCAGCCTGCGCAGCTATTTTTGGACGACCGGCCTGGCAGCGCTTGCGGTGCTGACCGCCATTGCCGCAACCAACTATCTGGTCGATCCGTACCTTATCCATCAATGGAACACCGAGCTCGTTCACCGGCCGAGCCCGGCCCAGCAAAAGATCATGCCATGGGCAAAAACCTATGCGGCCTATCAATACCGCCCCGAGGTTGTGTATCTCGGCAGTTCGAGAACCGAGATCGGTCTGCCGACGGATTTCCCAATTTTTGCCGGAAAACGTGTCTTCAATCTTGCCATCAGCGGGGCCTCGCTCGGCGACGCGGTCAACATGCTGCATCATACCAGTGCTTCGCATCGCCCGGAAACCGTGGTCTGGGGACTCGATTACGGCTGGCAGTTCCGTGAGAAGACCGGCAATACCGATTTCGCCGACGGTCTGGTGGCGAAGGGACCCTTTTATCCCATCTGGCGGACCCTCCTGAACATGAAGCGTTCGGTTTCCACGGCGATGACCGGGGAGACCATAAAAATCCTCTTCGGTATCTCCGAGCAAAAATGCCAGTCGCTTCTTGCCACCTACGGGCAGAAATCCGCCCAGTGCCTGGAGTACATCATGGCCGACGAAGGCGGGACGGCCAAGGCCTTCGAAGAGGTGCTGAAAAAACGGGAACCCCAGGCCGGCCCGGCCGACGTTCCGGCGGCTATCCGGCTGCTTGACCGGGTTACCGACGACTACTGCCGGCAGGGTACCGTGTTCCGCCTGTATCTCCAGCCCATCCACGCCCTGGCCGAATTATCGTATTGGGCAACCCAGTGGGACGACCTCGACAACTGGAAAAGATCCCTGGTAACCGTGATCGATGCCCGCAGGCAACAGGGATGCGATATCCGTCTCATCGATTTCTCCGGTTTCAATCGGATAACCACCGAGGAAATCCCCCAGGCGACCGGGCGGGAGAACATGCAACACTATTGGGAACAGTCGCATTACCGCAGTGAAGTGGGCCAGCTCATCCTCAAACAATTGTTCGCCAGGGACCGTCCGGAGGAGAGGCAAAATTTTGGCGTCGAATTAACCGGCGAAACGATCGAGCGCCATCTCGGCGACTGGCGGCGAAAGCGGGGGGAATACATCGACGGTCATCCGCGCGAAACCGGCAATATGACGCTGTAAACGGAGGAAGAGAGTGAGGAGCCGGACGGAAAATGGAGAGCGGAGAAATGGTTGAGAAGCCGGGACATCAGCCCCCTTCCCGGGTTGCCGACTGCTGCCAGGCCGGCTTATTTACCGCAACAATCCTGGTTTCCGCGTTTTTGCTGTTCTGGGTGCAGCCCCTGTTCGCCAAGATGATTCTGCCCATCCTGGGCGGCTCTTCATCGGTATGGACAACCAGCATGCTGTTTTTCCAGTTTACCCTCCTGGCCGGCTATCTCTACGCCCATTTCAGCAGCAGGTTATTGGCCGCCGGACCACAAATTTTGCTGCACCTCATCCTGCTTGGCGCCGCCTTCCTCTCTCTGCCGTTTTATATCGACTCCACCAACGCCGAAACCCCGGCAGGTTCCCCAGTCTTCTGGGTGCTGTCTTTTGCCGCCCTGACCGTCGGCCTCCCCTTCTTCATGGTATCCGCTACCGCCCCGCTGCTGCAGCGCTGGTTTTCCCTCACCCGCCATAAAGATCGCGATAATCCCTATTTTCTTTATGCCGCGAGCAACCTTGGCAGCATGGCCGCCCTGTTTTGCTTTCCGCTTATTTTCGAGCCCTCCTTCGGCGTGCACCTGCAAACGATCTACTGGCGGACGGCCTACGGTGTATTGGCGGCGTTGTTCCTTGCCAGCGGTATTGTCACCTTCACGAACCTGGATTTTGAAAATACAAAAAAATCGCCGGCGAAAGATCAGGCATTGCCGGCATCGGAAAGCGACCGGATATCCACCGCCAGCCGCCTCTCCTGGGTCTTCCTGGCCTTTGTCCCTTCCAGCATGATGCTCGGCCTCACCAGTCACGTTACAACCGACATTACCCCGATTGCGATGTTCTGGATCGTGCCCCTTGCCATCTATCTCCTGTCCTTTGTGCTGGTCTTCTCGCGCTATCGACACCTCATTGGCGACAAGGGACTGGCCGCCATCATAATTCTCTGCACCTCCGCCCTCATCCTGATGAAGTTTGCAGGTTTTGTGAAAACGGCCGATGCCGCCATGATTTCAATCGCCTTGCACACCACCCTGTTTTTTGCCACCGCCTGGCTGCTGCACGGCTATCTCAGCAGTTCCAGACCGCGAGCGGCCCATTTGACCGAATTTTACCTGTGGCTGTCGATCGGCGGCATGCTGGGGGGAATGTTCAATGCCGTGGTCGCGCCCATAATCTTCAACCAGGTTTACGAATACTACGCCATTATCCTGCCGGTTTACTTTTTTGCCATGAAGGTGCTGGTGGAAAAAAAAAGTGCCGGGGCAGCCGCCTGCCAATCCGGGGCAACAATCAACCTGGCAACCCTGTTTGGGATGTTTGTTGTTTTGCTGCTGGTCGCCGATACGATTATGAGCCGGCCGATTACCGCGACAGTGCGATGGACCTTCGTCGCCGGTTCGACCGCATCGGTGGTTATAGCGGGAATTGCCGCCCTGTACGCCTTGGGCCGATTGCCCCGCCATCTCGTTTTCTATGTTATTGTACTTGCAGTACTTTGCAACGCTCTGGTGCTGTACTCCACCCATACGAACTTACTGCTTACCCGCTCGTTTTACGGATCGTTGAAAGTCAAGGTGAAGCACGACAGTGATGGCGTGCCCTATCACCTCTTCATCCATGGCAGTACGCAGCATAACCTGCAGCGGGTTGCCGCCGATGCCCGCGAGCGAACCGAGCCTTTGCTGTATTATCACCGTCAGGCAAATCTTACCCATGCCATCCGTGCAATACAGTCGCACCAGTCGCACCAGCATCGCCCGCTGCATCTGGGCGTGGTGGGCCTGGGGGCCGGAGCGACAAGTGCTTACCTGGAAGAAGGCGACACCGCCACCTTCTATGAAATAGACCCTGAAGTTGTGGCCATGGCCAAGAACCGCAACTACTTCACCTTTCTCGACGATGCCAGGGGACAGACCGAAATAATCGTCGGCGATGCGCGGTTGCAGTTGCAAAAAGCCGGGAACGATTCGTTTGATATTCTCCTTATCGATGCTTTTTCAAGCGATTCCGTCCCCGTCCATCTCCTTACTGCCGAGGCGGTAGAGATGTATTTGCACAAACTGAAAGATGACGGCGTACTGATCTTTCACCTCAGCAACCGATATCTCGACTTGAAAAAGGTCATGCAGGGTTATCGACTTCCCGATGGCTCGGCAATCTACTATGCATCGAAGAGAGGAGTCGAAAAACCGGCCGATTCGGCGAAACTGTCAGTGGGCCTGTTCAGTCATAGCCGGGTTGCTCTTATTGCGAAGGAATCCGCTTTGCCGGAGGAGATTACGCTATCGACAAGATGGCTGAAGCTTGAACACGATCCGGACTTCACAACCTGGACCGACGATTTCTCCAATGTGCTGGGTGTCCTTAAATTTTAAAAAAGGGTTCACAACCACATTCACGAATTTTCCGAGCCCCCTGCACAACCCGGACAAAGGCTCATCTTATCACCTACCGCGCTCAGGCCACCGATTTCACAAAAGACGATAATTCAGGTGTGCGGGGATTTGAGAACAATTCCTCAGGGCTGCCCATTTCGTGAACCTTGCCCTGATGCATAAAAATGAGGGTGTCGCTGACCTCTCGGGCAAAACGCATTTCATGGGTAACCATGATCAAGGTCATCCCTTCGGACGCAAGCCGCCGCACTACTTCAAGCACTTCGTCCACCAGTTCAAGGCAAAGGGGACGTTGTTTAATTGTTGAATCAAACAACATTCTATGATATCCTGTGACCATGCCAAGACAAGCGCGATTAGACATTCCCGGCCTCCTTCAACATGTCATAGTCAGAGGGATTGAAAGAGGAACAATATTTTTCGATGATATCGACAGAAATCTGTTTGTCGAACGGCTGTTCGCTTTGTTGGCAGAAACCGGCACCGACTGTTTTGCCTGGGCATTGATCCCCAATCATTTTCATCTGCTGCTCCGCCCCAATCGACTTGAGTTGAAGCATTTTATGCGACGCCTGCTTACCGGGTATGCCATAAACTTCAATATTCGCCACAAACGCTCAGGCCATGTCTTCCAGAACAGATATAAATCGATCGTCTGCGAAGAAGAAACGTATCTGTTGGAACTGGTGCGTTACATCCATCTCAATCCCCTTCGAGCAAAAATTGTCCCCGACCTGGCGGCCCTGAGCGAATATCCCTGGTGCGGCCATTCGGTTTTACTGGGGAATCAGGAGCAACCCGGACAGGTTATCGAAGAAATATTGGCACGTTTTGGCACCACTCTCAGGAAATCACGACAGGGTTATTTTGAGTTTATACAAGATGGCGCCCTTCAGGGGAGAAGGGATGATCTGGTCGGCGGCGGCCTGCAAAGGAGCAGAAAGATGCAGGCCGAGCAAAAGGATGATATCGAAATATCCGACGACCGGGTATTGGGGAGTGGAGATTTTGTTGAACGGCTGCGTCGTGATAAAGCCTTACAGGAAAAGATGATGACCGGAATGCAGCTCCCGGAACTGGCCGGTCGGGTTGAAGAATATTTTGGTCTTGAGAAAAACAGCATCAGGAGACGTAGTAAAAACAAGGAAGTGATGGCAGCACGTGATGTGTATTGCTATCTGGCAGCACGGGTGTTGCGGTTTAGCGGAACGAATGTGGGTGAAATACTCAATATTCACCGCTCAGCCGTAGCGCATGCTGTGCGGCGGGGTGAGAGGATCATAGAGGGCAATGATAATCTGATCGGCGGGATAATCGCACCAAGTTGATTCAACAATTAAACAACGTCCCCCTTGCTGCGCGTCCCCCTTGCTGCGTCCGGTCGACATGCATACCGTTATCGACGATACGGTGGCGATCCTCCGGCGGACCATCGACAAGAAAATCACCATCGTGCTGAACCTCGATGCCGAGCTCCACACCATCATGGGCGACTGGAGCCAGCTGCAGAACGGCCTGCTCAATATCGGCATAAATGCCGGTCATGCCATGCCGGACGGCGGAACCTTATCGTTTTGCACCCGCGCCCTGGAACTTGACGAATTATTCTGTCAGCAGAACCCGTTCGAGATCCGCCCGGGATGGTTTATCGAGGTGATTATCCAGGATACCGGCTGCGGCATCTCTCCGGAAAATATGAAGCGCATCTTCGAGCCGTTTTTCACCACCAAAAAACAGGGCAAAGGCACGGGCCTGGGACTCGCCGCGGTGTATGGCACGGCTGTCCAGCATGGCGGTGCCGTTTCCGTCTACAGCGAGATCGACCGCGGCACCGAGTTTCACCTGCTGTTGCCGCTCTGTGAGGATTGCCGGGCGGAGGCGGCCATTCCCGACGCCAAGGTGATCGCCGGACAAGGTTGTATCCTGATTATCGACGATGAACCGATTGTCCGGATGACCGCGAAGATGATGCTCGAACGGCTCGGCTACCACACGGCGGAAGCGCAAAACGGCCAGGAAGGCGTCGATATCTATCGTGCGCACCGGGAGGCGATAGATCTGATCCTCTTGGATATGCTCATGCCCGTCATGGATGGTACCGAATGTTTCCGGGCCTTGCAGCAGCTCAACCCGGCGGTGAAGATAATTATTTCGTCAGGATTTTCCCGCGATGCCGACCTTGCCGAAATGAAGCGGCAAGGTCTCTGTGCCTTTATCAGAAAGCCCTATAAACTGGCGGAACTGAGCAGGGAGGTGGCCCAGGCTCTGAGGTAAAAGTTTAGGTGAGCCTTTACAAACCGATGACGCTGCCGACTATCCGGTTGCGGCCGGTATCCTTGGCGAGATAGAGGTTCTTATCGGCGGTCATGATGAAGGTTTGCGGTGAGGTAATATCGTCGATGTTTTTGGTCACAAGGCCAATGCTGATCGATACATAGTCGGCGGCCGTTGAATAGCGGTGGGGAATCCGCAGACTGGCCACCTTTTCCAGGCAGCGCTGGGTTACTTCCCGGGCGGCGAAGGCATCGGTCTCCGGCAGCAGCAGGACGAATTCCTCCCCCCCGTAACGGGCGACGAGATCGGCCGGCCGCCGGATCACGCAGTCCAGGGCCTTGGCGATCTGCTGCAGGGCTATATCGCCCATGGCGTGACCATAATGGTCGTTGTACTGCTTGAAAAAATCGACATCGACCATTGCCAGGGAAAAAGGGGTGCCGTTTCTGGCCGATCGCGACCACTCCTTCTGAAACGCCTCCTCGAAACGCCGGCGGTTGGGTATTTCCGTCAGGCCATCGAGATAGGCCAGCTGATCGAGCAGTTTATACTGATGGACGATGCGCAGGTGGTTGCGGACCCGCATTTTGACAATGGGCGGGGAATAGGGTTTGGTGATGTAATCCACCGCGCCGAGCAGCAAGCCACGCTCCTCGTCCAGGGTGGAATTGAGGGCGGTGACGAAAATCACCGGAATATTGTTGGTCTTGTCGCTGTTTTTGAGGGTCTTGATCACCTCGTAGCCCCCCATCTCCGGCATGATCACATCAAGGAGAATGAGATCCGGCGGAGTTTCGCTGAACGCGTGCTGCAATGCCTGTTCGCCGTTTCTGGCAAGTACCGGCGAATATTCATCCTTCAGCAGGTCGGCCAGAACCTTCAGGTTCATTTTCTCGTCGTCGACGATCAGAATGCGGGCCTTCTCTTTCCGGCGCATACTCACCCCCCGTGCTGCTGCCGCAGCAGAATCAAGAGGTTTTGCGCCATTTCCGCCGCGCTTTCATATTCTATATCATCGATAAAACTTGCAATTTGTTGCAAATTCCCGGCAAACCCGGTGCCGGCCAGCATTTTTTCGACCTCGCCCAGCTGCTCCTCCGCCGCCACCTCGCCCCTGGTCAATTGGCCGATGAGGATCCGCAGAGGTTCTTCGGCCTCCGGGACACCGGCCACACTGCCCGCGTCCTCCGACTTGCGCGGCGATGGTTGAGCCTCGGCAGCGGG
>AMFJ01009502.1_pt1 | contig 10354 bp, 5 predicted proteins | sample 427208 | NCBI WGS metagenome assembly AMFJ01 (sample SAMN02954298, study PRJNA114691) | groundwater metagenome | biome: aquatic; feature: subsurface aquifer; material: sediment; isolation source: subsurface aquifer sediment | place: USA: Rifle, CO | collected 2008-08
CCCTCGGCATCTTTATCAAGGTCAAGTTCCGATTCAATTTCGCGTTGTCGTCGGAGCAATGCATCCAACTTCTCAGCGTAATCAAACTCACTTTCAATCAACCTTCGTGCGGTGGCAAGTTCGTTCGACTTTTCACCATACTCATTGCGCAGATCACCTGGTGTTTCAACAATCTTCTGGAGCGTACTGATCACTGCCAGCGCCATCCCCTCCAGATCATTGATGTGCGGCCTATCGACACGCATTGCTGCGTTTGAATTTGGCCCCACCAAGTACAAATTAGGGTCAGAAAAGACCTTCGAGTATTCGACTGTGAATTCGCCGAACTTTCCGATCACCACTGACTCACCTCCAGTTGCACCCCTGTGGGAGTGCGCCCTGAAGGTGCCAGCCAATCCTTGAGCACCATTGCCCAGCGAATCAACTGCCTTATCACCAATCGACGTAGACGGCCTGAACACAGGTTTTGATGCAAGCTCCTTTTCTGCAAGCTTCGCATCCAACTCCATGTTGGCCATGTTCTTGTCGATGTAAGCCAAACGGCTCACAAGTTTCGACTCGCGACGGCCCAATGCCCAACGCTCATCTTCCCATTGCGCGCGCAGTAGCGAGAACTTCTGCACATCCGCATCAATCGTGGCTTTTTCCATCACCAGCGGGTTGCCACTGGCGATAGCCTTGATCTCTGCGTAGCTGAGCGCTGACATCGAAATGTCCTCAACGCTGCGCAATCCCGACTCGGCCGTCATCACCTGTTCGATGAAGTTTGCCTTGACGTTCAACAGGTTCCATGAATACGCATCGAAGCTGCGCTCAGTGACATACCTCCAGAGCTCAATCGTTTCGTTCAGGTTGCCCTGACGATCCGCGCGGCCATCACGCTGTTCCACGGACGATGGCACCCAGGGGGCATCCAACTGGTGAATCGCCTTCAAGCGCTTCTGCACATTGGTGCCGGTGCCCATCTTGGACGTAGACCCCAACAAGAAGCGGACTGCGCCATCCCTTACCCGCCTGAACAACTTGGCTTTCGCCTTGTCGCTGTCGTGGTCATGAATGAACTCAATCTCTTCTCCAGGAACCCCTTTGTCTATCAGAAGTCGCTTGACCTCATCGTAAACATTGAAGCTCTTGTTGTTCGGCGTTCCCAGATCGGAAAACACCAACTGCGTTGCCTTGACGGCATGCGACTGTTTCCAGATGCGCACCATGTTGTCAGCAGCCAGCGCCAGCTTTCCTGCTGGATCAAATGGCAAGAATGGATCAACCAGCCTGATGTCCAATGCGGCATTGCGGCCAACATTCGTCACCTTGAGCATGTTGTCATCCTCAGGCCTGACTGAACCTGAGCGAATCTTCTCAGCTCGCTCCACCAGCCCCGCCACAATCCCCAGCAATTCCTCGCTGGGCTTCGCCACCATGGTCTGCGCTTTCCCACCTTCGATTTCTGGTGTTGGAAGATTCAACATCCGCTTGGTGCGAATGTCTGCAACCCCCCGAAATATCGCCATCAACTCAGGCAAATTCACGAAGCGGCAATACCGCGTATTCATGCGATATCCACCACCATCCGGTGACAACTCAATGCCTGTCACGCTCTCGCCGTAGCTTGCGCTCCATGCGTCGAATTCGTACAAGCCGAATTTCTTGAGCGTCTTCGGCTGCAGCAACACCTGAAAGGTTTGCAATTCTGCGAGGCTGTTGCTGATCGGCGTGGCAGTCGCCATAACGACGCCTTCCTCTCTGCCTCCATGCATCTCCATGATGACTCGCGTCTTCATGAAAACATCGAATGCCCGTTGTGACGAAACATTCGGCAGGCCTGCAATGCGTGGCATCTTTGAAATCCGCGCCAAATTTTTATAGGCGTGGGCTTCATCCAGGAAAAGTTGGTCTATTCCAAGCTCACCAAACCACACATTCTCCGCATCTTTCTTACCAGCTGCTGTTAGCCGTTCCAATCGAGCTTCCAAATCTTTCATGCGCTTTTCAATCTCCTTGAGAGACCGTTTTGCACCTGAATCGTTGGACAGGCCCTCCGCCACACGCGCTTCCGAAAGCATCTTGCGTATGAAGTCCTGTTGAACCTCTGGCGACAGCATCAATCTTTCGAATGTGGACTGCGTCATCACAATGGCATCCCAGTCACCAGTCGCTACGCGAGCGGCAAAGGTTCGACGGTTATCACCATGCAGATCGTCCTTGCTCGCCATCAGCACCCGCGCTTGCGGATACAGACGAACAAACTCACTTGAATACTGGTCGAGGCAGTGATTTGGAACGATATGTACAGGCTTGACCGCTTTGCCCAAACGACGAAGTTCCATCGAGGCGGCGCACATCACCAATGTCTTTCCCGCACCAACGCAATGCGCCAGCAAGGTATTCCCATTGACCACAATGCGCCAAATCGCGTCCATCTGGTGGCCATAAGGCACCACCTCGGATGACATGCCATGCAGCATCAAATGTGAACCGTCAAACTTTCGATTGACGATCTGGTTGAAGGCATCGTTGTAGATGCGCAGCAACCTGTCCCGGCGGGCTGAATCCTGGTAGATCCACTTGCGGAAGTGGTCGCGAATTGCTTGCCACTTCTCCCTGGCCGCCAACGTCGTCATCCGGTCAACAACGCGTTTGCCGTCGATTTCAACCGTGATAGTTGGTGGCTGCTGGTTCAATGCCGCTTCCACCAGTTGCAGAGCGCAGCGCTTGTCTGTACCCCACTGCGATGTCTGCAACACACGATCACCGATCCACTCCATCTTCCAGCCCGTGTGCTTGACACTCCACGTCGCTGACTGTGTTTCGAACTCCACCGTGATGGCATCGTCCTTTGCAGCAACCAGCTCAGTTGCGAACTGTTTGATGACGTCCACAGGAATCCATGGCGCACCCAACCTGGCTTCAACTTCCGAAGGACCTAGATCCTTGGGCAACACTGCTTCCAGTGCCGGCACGTTTTCAGCGTAGGCCGGTCCGGCCCCTTGTGCAGCTGCAATCTTGTCGCGAATGTGGCCAGACAGATATTCATCCGCTGGCACCCAACGACCCAGCTCAGGATCACGAAATGCAATCGCCTGTGCTCTCAGGTCCTTCACAACTTGCATCACTGGCATGCCAGTGCGCGTTGCAAGATCCTTGAGAACGATCTTCCCGAATTCAGCCAGACTGATCAACATTGCGTCCTTGACGTTGTCGGCTTTGTCCGGCACCTTGCGGTGACCCACAGTACGCTTGAAGAAAATGTCAGCCTTGACGGCCTTGTCCTCTTCTTCATCCCATATCTCCAAGGCCAACATCAACGGCCACGATGGATCGGATCGCATCAGCCTTGAATTCGCGCTGGTGCTCAAATACCCCATCGATGCCACGTAGGCGTCATAAGTGCCGTTCAACACTGTCTGCAATCGCTTCAGTTCCACATCGTCTTGCGACTTTGCCTGGAATTCAATCACCGACACAGCGTGTTTCTTCACCTCAATCATTCCAAGAACACGCTTGCGCGCCGTTCCGGTGTACAGGGAATCAATGTCCAAAAGCTCATCGCCCTCAGATACACAGATTCGCCCGTTCTTTACAACCATCGATCCTGGCGCCACGTAGTTTTCCAGTTCGTAGCGCTGCATTGCCGTGCGACTGACGGATGTGGAGTCTTCCTCCTTCGCCGTATAGACGTTGGCGGGCAAACTCGCAATCCGCTGTTGCAGCAGTTCCTGCAGGTCAGCAGGCGTGCCGTTGAACACGGGGTTCATTGACTCGCCGTATTGGGTCGATTCGAAGACCATCATGCCGAGCACATTTTCAGGATTTCGAACGTAATAGCTGTTGATCGAGCAGTCACGCTCAATGCGGTTACCGTACGGACGGCTGATTCTGGTCAGCTCCTGGCCTTGTTTGATCATCTCTGGCGTTGCCTTGCCCAGTTTGACCCATTCGCTGGCCCGGTAGTCAGGAGTTTCCCGACGTTTGAGCACAACGATATCTGTCACAGCTTCTGTGTTTGCCTGGCTTTTGAAAGCCATGGTTGGCAACCGGTATGCTGCAACCAGTTCAGCGTGCGCTGACAACCACTTGCGGTGGCCATCTGTGATGCTGTCCAGGCTGTGGCGTGATGTGATCAAAACAATCAAACCACCTGGTCGAACCAGATCAACTGATTTGCCAATCGCCCAATTGTGAATTGACCAATTTGCATAGTCGGCCGTTGAGGTATCAAGGCTTCTGAAATCCCCGAACGGCACATTTCCAATCACCAGGTCATAGAACGCAACCGGCAACCGAGCCTTCTCAAGCGCGCTTGCATGCACCTGGACGCCCAGAGGACCAAAAGAGGCCTCCAGCATCCCGGCACTGATCGTGTCCAGTTCAACCGCAGTCACATCCGATTTTTTGGTCAATTCCGAGGGCATGCCCGCGAGAAAGTGACCAACACCGGCTGTCGGCTCCAGAATCCGGCCGCCTTCGAATCCCAGGTGCCGAACAATCTGCCAAAGCGCTGTCACCACGGCAGGGTCTGTGAAGTAGGCCGTAGTGATAGAGGAACGCATCTGGATGAACTCTTCCTCGCTGGTGAGCGATTCCAGTTCATCGCGCTGGTCTGCCAAGCTGTGGCGTGTCGATCCGTCTGGTGTGAACAACCGGGCCAACCCACCCCAACCACAGTATTTCAACAGCGTGGTGCGATCTTCATCAGTGACTTCCCGCTTGGTGCTCTGCAGTTCACGAAGCAATCTGACAGCCTTGAGGTTGTCAGCGATCCGTGCTTCTGCTGAAGCGTTTGGCGTGTAGTCTTCAGGATCAATCAGTGGCCAGGCAACCTTGCGGTCAGCCCAGTCAGACAGATTGTTGGATACCGCACCCCATTCTTGGAGGGCTTCATCCATGCCAAACGATTGTTCGTTAGCTTCCTCAGAGGTGAAACTGTCGCCGGCAGTGATGCTGGCTTCCATTTCAAAAACAACGTTGACAACAGCACTGGTGACTTCTGCGATCTCCGTCTTGACAGACGGAACCATGAAATCATCAATGCTGAATCCGTCCAACCAGACCGAAGCCTGATTGGAATTGCTTGCATATTGGGTACTTCCCATCGTGTTACTCCAACTCAGTATGAAATTGAAGGAGCACGCATTTCCCCTTGCGGGGATTTGCGAGTCCCCGCTTGGTGGAAAAAAATTAAGGCGCAGCCAACAGGGCTAGCCTGTTGCTACGCATCGTGAGAGTCAAAGACCCTCGTTCGATTGATTCGGCCTGTCGACCTTTCGCAAAGACTTGAGAAAGCCCTTGAGAAAGGCCCCTCATTGAGGGGCCCGTGTTTAAAGATTTCTACTGGCGAATCAGCCAACCTGTGAAATCAGGATCGTCAAAGCGTTCCAACACAAAGCTGTGTCGAATGTCCTTTTCGGTCCTGGCATCGCACGCTATGCCGCGGTGAACAAACTCTGCGGGCGACTCATGACGGGTTACGTCACCAGCTGCTCGCAGAACATCGTTCAAGCGTGTTGCTTCATCCAGATAGATCATGTGTTGACGCATGGCGCTGTTGGGCCAGGCTACGTGTTGCTCGTAGACTGATGCTTCGATGGCAACTCGACCTCGAGGGAAGTGATTCCCTGAAAGAACGGTGACATCAATGGCTTTGCCCTTGGCGATCAGTGCGTCAAATGGTTTTTGAACTTGGGTCTCCTTGCGTGCGGACACTGGTCCGAAGTTCAAATGGTTCGCTCTCATTATTCTTTTACCCATGCTTTTGTTCCCGCCCTGGCTTTCATCCCGGGACATGTGAACTCTGTTTGCTCGCGGTGATTTACCGCTTATGCAAACAAGTTGTCTTTCGTTTCAACTTGTGAGCCCTGCACTGAACCAGCTTGCGCCAGTTCCTTGCCTTTGTTGAGTTCATCAAGAGCGACTTCCTGCTCTTTCAACTGAGCCTGCAGGGTTTCTTGATGCTTTTGAGCAGCGAGAGCCTGCCGGCGCTTTTGTTTGTCACCAAGCTGCTTGAACCGCTTGTTGATTTTTTGTATCTCGAACACCGGGTCATACCCAGGAATCGCGATCACGATCTTTCTGCTTCTTTCAATTTGAAACAGGTTATATGCCATAGCCTTCTCCTTCTGTGAGTAGCGACAGATAGCCCCTTGCTACGTGCAGTTGGTCTATCCCACTTGTTTGGTAGTTACTCGCGTTGAAACGCTTGGTCTGATGGTTGTGCGTCTCACATGTCAAATACAACACTTCGATTTGCTGCTGAGGAGCATCGATGTGGCGTATGGCAACAGTGAGACCTTCACCTTCGCATACCAACGATTCGCCCTTGAGGAATAACTTGTTGGCCGCTGCATAGACGTCCTCAAAGCAATCCAGTTTCATTACGTGCCTTTCCCAGCGTTTGTGAAAACGCAAAATGTGACCGAGCAAAGGCTAACGGGCCAATGGGTCGGTTTAGGGGTGGTTGATACCCAGTGCAGCCCACTTTCGTGAACTGTGTCCCATGCAGGACATTGGGTGTTTGAGATCTCTGGTGAGATCTCCTGGCAAAGCCAGAATTAAGGCTGACATTGCGTCAGCAAAAGGTCAGAAGACCAAGTGCGTAAAGTTTAACGTATCCTGGCCCACAAAACAACGAAAAGGAACCAATCAGGCGGCGTTCGCGTCATTTATTTCATTTGAATATTCCGACAATAGTCGGATGCTATTTTCGGAGATTATGCACATCATCATCGGCTGACTAATAGGACAGCGGAATATGGAAATTATCAACTCCAGCAAGGTCAAACCCGCTTGATGGTGTCTCACATCATTGGGCGAGATCGATTTTTGCCTGAATTTCATAGGGGTGATGTAGAGGTGACAACTATTCTGACGTGGGCTACTGGGAAATACTTCTTACTGTCCAGGACATAGCGTTGCTGCCACTTGTTCTAACCAGCCTGACCGATGCGGCGCCACTTGGGATAGGTATAGAAACCGGGAACCACCATTGCGAACCAGATCCGCCATCATTCCAGCCATTGATGCCAGCTCGAATGGTAGTCAAAACGCTTCCCGAACCGTTCAGGACTTCAAAGTTACCCACTCCAGCATTGTTGCCGGTCCACTGCACAAACAATTCCCCGTCAATTCGTTTTGACCCTGATGGAAAAATTAATATTTGACCTGGGGAGATGGTTAAATTTTGTGGGAAGTTAGATTCGCCTAGCGAGGGCGCCCTCCACACTCCGGATTGACACGTAAGTGTTTTTCCGTTCCACGCCCATCCATCGGCAACGTTATAGGCGGCTTTAGCGATGTCACCAGCAGCAGAGCATCCCCAGGTTTCCACCGCCCAGCCCGGACGGATAAACCCCGTTCCATTAACGTCTGCCTGGCTGGCAGTGAAGTTCTGTCCAGCGATATTGCCGGTGGCCTCGATGCCCATACCTACGCCTTGGTTGTCGTACATACGAATTCGTCGAGATCCAGAACCAGCAAGCTCAATATTTCCCTCATGAACTCCACCATTATGAAGGGAGATATTTGCTCTTCTTCCCGTTGTTGAAGTGCTTTCGGCCAACGAAATAGTACCGGTATCACCACAACAAGGCCCAGCCAAATCTCTCGAAAACTGTCCTCTTTGTGAAATGATGGTTCCATTTGTCGTGGTGACGCTAGGATCGCTAATTTGATTCCAAGCGCTCCATCCTCCAGTTTGGGTCCCCGATTGTTGATTTCGAATCCAAACCTTGCCTACCGCTGCACCAGTCATCCCTATGACACGCTGCGCCACGTAATAGTTGACAGGATTGGTGTGCCTGAACACCTCCACAAAAACCCACTCCGCACCAGCGGGTGAATTTGGAAGATTGTTGCCGTTGTAGCATCGGCCATCAGTCTGAAGAACATTCAAGTCAGACGATGTGCTAACGCACTTTCCGTCGCCTGGTGCCGTCCAAATCCCACTCTGACAACTCACGATTCCGCCAGCCCCATCCTGGGCAATCGCGCCACTTGTCGTGCATGCACCCCCGGAGGTCTGAACGCTGGCCATGACTAACGGGGTGTTCATGGTGTTCAACTGCGGTTGGCCAGGCACAGCATCGCGGTAAAGCGCATTGCTTTGGTATGAACCATCTTCAAACCAGAGCGCCAGAGCAGGATGCCCGATGGTGACTTGTACATTGCCCGCTGTTGTCCCGTCGCACAGCTTTCCAAGGTTGTTGACCTTGTTGTGCCACGTTGCAACCGGAATGCTCCAACCTCCCATCGCACCAGAAATTACGGTCGGTGCGCTTGACAAAATAGCCCCCGAACTAGAGCCAGTGAGCTTGACAATATCCCCAAGTGTCAGATCGTCAACAGTCGTTCCGCCCTCGGTAACTACCATCGCCTGCAGCTTGTTAGCAGACGGCTGCAGCACCAAAGTACAGACATCCTGTCCATATCCATTGCGGCTCACACTGGAAGTTGGGAGATAACCACCAGCAGTCAGCATTGCGGCAGTAATTTGGTACGGACTTGATGTCGTTGCAGTCGCTGCAATCGTCGCGTAGTTGTCCTTGATATAAGCCCTTGCTGCATCGCCAGTGCGCTTGAGCTGGTCGGCTATGACTGCAGTCTTTACATCGTCCGAATACCTGTCCGCAAGCTGCACCATGCCAACTGACACGAGCATCATGAGCGATATGGAAATTATCAACTCCAGCAAGGTCAAACCCGCTTGATGATGTCTCACATCATTGGGCGAGATCGATTTGTGCCTGAATTTCATAGGGGTGATGGCGTGACATTTCCACAAATTATCGAATCGTTGTGACCAATGCTTCCCCGTTCAACGCACGTCTTTTAGGGCGTAAAGCAAGCAGACTTCAAGCAATGAACCCCGTAACATCACTCGAATGGGAATCCCTGACTCTGATCTGCTAAAAGCATCTTTTTTTGGCCCATGGGTGCCCGCGCCCGGAGCCAGGAATCGCATACAGCACCATTACCTTTCTATTGCACACTGGTTTGAGGCTGCCAAGTTCATGCCGGCACGTCCAGACCTTCGTGATGCAGTCCTGCACTGCCCAAGCGCAAAGGAAGCACGAAAATTCGCAAAGGCTCGGCAATCAGCGTGGCGTTCTGACTGGAATCTTGTCAGGCACTCCGTGCTGGTCGCAGGGTTGGGCTTTCTGAGCCTTGACCGGACTGACCTCGGACTGGTGGATCTCCCCGGTGATGCACTCGTTGAATTATTAAAAGAGCTCAAAGCACCCACAAGCTTTCTAACGGATTGCGTTGTGAGGTTTCAAGCCTGGGGAAAAGGACCTCGCATCTCAACATTTGGAGCAGTAATGGCTCCTGACGGGATTGTTGGCAAGAAACTCAGCAAAGTTGTGCAGAACAAGCCAACTTGGACACTTGTTTCTCTGTGCAACAACCAAACCGCATGGCGTGTACACGACTGGGCACTAGCCAACTACGTCCCTGTCAAATACGTTGGTCGGCCAACACTTCGATCGTCCGCCTCTGTGCTGAATGCTCTACTTGAAAACACGGATCAACTCGTGGTCTTTGAATTGAAGGGGGGCAAAAAAGCAGACTCGATCATCCAGAAGGCTCGTGCAAACAAAGTCACCGTCACCCTGGAACTTTATCTAGCAGAACAGCTCGCCACCTCCGACATTGGCTAAATTGGCACTAAAAAAAAGACCGGAAGCGCTATGCCTCCGGTCTTTTTCATTCATTGTTACCGTTGAATAGACGCTATGTTGTAGGTTCGTTTGATGACACGAATTGCACCATTCGTATTCACCACAAGCACATTATCATCTGGTGCTACTGCATCAAATGGTGATGGCTGAACAACCGTCACAACACGAGTAATGGAATTGGAACGGGGATCACGAATCCCAATCACAATTTCCTGTGCATCACTGCCGCCCACAGCGTTAGCCATGCGCTCACCAGCGAATCCACCACCCAGCGCACCGAGCGCGCCAAGAATGGCTTTGGTTTGGTAATCACCTCCGAGCCTATTGCCAAGGAGCGCGCCAACCATACCGCCACCAGTTGCACCACCGGTGCGAGCTTGCCACGGGGCTTCAGCTTTCTTAATGGCAACCTGGAGAACCACCCCCTCTTCTGCGGCGGAGATGGTCTGCACCTGGTTGCCACCGTACACATTGCCAGATTGAGCATGTGCAACTGGTGTAAACGCAAACCCTATCAATATGTTGATCACTGCAAAAATGCTGATCACAACGCCGGACTTACGCAGTTTCTTATTCGCTTCCATCACAATTCTCCGAAAATGCGGGAAGCTCCCCGAGGGAAAGCTTTCCCCGCGGGTTGATATGCACCAAACGTTAACCTGGTGCTCGCCACCGAAATG
>AMFJ01004665.1_pt1 | contig 10347 bp, 6 predicted proteins | sample 427208 | NCBI WGS metagenome assembly AMFJ01 (sample SAMN02954298, study PRJNA114691) | groundwater metagenome | biome: aquatic; feature: subsurface aquifer; material: sediment; isolation source: subsurface aquifer sediment | place: USA: Rifle, CO | collected 2008-08
AAAAATTACGATACTGGGAAGTTCCAAAAAATGGGAAAATAAAATATGATAAAGTTAGAAGGGTTAAAAGTATAAAGGTTAAAATTCGCTTTCCCATTTCAAACCATCGGTCTAATGAAAACAGCCAAAACACTGGATAGACAAATAGCAGCAAATAGAACATGCCAAAATGAGCTTGGGCCAATAAAAAATTAAATAAAATCGCTTTTCCTAAATTTTTTTTATTTTTAAGATAATCTATTCCAAAGCCAAAAGCCAAAGGCAGAAGAAACACAGCTAGTAGTTGAGTGAACAGACCCCAACCACGCCAAAGAAAGCTAGGAGAATCTAAACCATAGAGTCCATCCGTAAAGATTGCTTGAGAGAAAAAAGCAAATATTAATCCATAGCCTGCTGAAAATCCCAAAATTCTGGCTCCTAAGAAAAAACTTATAGGTAATAAAATAAGTATTAATGTCCTGATTATGACAAATAATTTAAAGGTAGAAACAGAGATAATAAAACTTAATAAAGAAATTACTGCTTCTGGTAGATGCGAATAATATGAAGTCAAAGAAAAACCCTCAGCCCAACGTTCATTCCAGCTATCTAAAAGATAAATGGGTGAAAGTTTCCCTTTGAAGACTTCTTTCCACACCTGTTTTGCATCGTCAATCAAAGCATAGTGAAAAGTATTATCATTCGGATCAGAAAGAGCTTTAAATTCGCCACGATAGAGGTAGAAATTAAATAAAACAAGAACGAGTAATAATATATAAGGAAGATATTTTTTTACTGTTGACAAAATTTTCATAGTTTATTAATTGACTGGATTCCCGCCTTCGCGGGAATGACACTGCGTCATCCCCTCGCAGGAGGGGATCCAGACTAAAATCACCTTATTAAAACTGGGTTCAGCCAGTCTGTGTGCAATCCATTATTACTCTCCCCAACTTTCTGAATAATTAATGATAGTTTATTGACTCCTTTAATTGAAATTGAAATCGACTCCGGTAAATCATATTTTCCTTTTGGTTTTGACTTATATAATTCACGTCCGTCACCAGCAATAATAAATATAGCTTTATTTTGCTCCCCAGCTTCCGTATCAATTCCAAAATCAGTCGTAAATTTTGAAAACCTTCCTCCTATGCCGTAGGTTATAATAGAATTGGCATGAGCCCCTATCCCTCGATCATAAAAAAAGTAATTATTTGAAAGCCTGTTCCAATACTTAACTCCCCTAGCCGACTCAACTGTCATATCAATCATAGGTTTTAAATAGTCTTGCCGTGTTTCAACCGGTATAATTTTTGTCAATGAAATCGGTTGCCTTAGAATGTAGTCAAGATTCATTGTAAACGTTACGCCGAACAAAACAATCAAGGAGGCAATAATTAATAAATAATTTTTTGTTATAAAAGACGAAAAATATTTGATGAAAAAATATATAAAAATACCTATTTGAAAAACCGACAAAAATAAAGTTAACGAGCGTGTTGATTCAGCTGAGAATGGCCAATAGATTTGATCAGGATAGTTATAAGCCATACTTATATACATGTTAAAAAATATTCCTAAAGTAACAGCTAATAGCAAACCAATAACATAACTTAATTTTTTTTCAATTTTAAAAAAATAAAATATTATTACAAAACCTATAAGGTGAAATAAATAACGTTCGTGACTTTGAGTTAGAAGGTGAAAAAAAGACAAAACAACCAGTGCAGATGAAAGAATAAATTCTTTTAAAGCATCTTCTTTTTTTGCTAGAAATACATTCAGAGATGCAATAAAATAAAAGAAGCTAAATAATAATAAACCAAACTGTTTAGCGTTAATTATTCCGAGTACCAGGGTTTTATCATTGATACCCATACCATTTAAACCTGAGGCTATCCACCAACCATTAAAAGCATTAAGCGAATACCATGGAAACCAGTTTGAATTAACAGTAAATAAATTAACCAAACCAGCCGTTTCCCTATAAAACCAAAATGGAAATGTGATGATGGCAAAAGTTATAAGACTTAAAGAAAGTGATTTGATCAAATCTATAAAAGAATATTTTCGATAAACAAAAAGATAAAATATTGGTATAAAGATGATGTTTTGCAACTTCATAAGCCACGCAATCGTAAAAATAACCGCAGCTAATTTTGGTTTATTTTCAATAAAAAAATAAATTGCCCCAAGAAATAAAAAAAGACCAAACTGATCAACCTGTCCCCAAATAACTCCGTCAAATAAAACAGCTGGATTCAAGAAAAAAAGCACTGCCAATAGCCATCCCCATTTCATCTTCAACTTCTCGGCAATTTTAATAATTAAAAAAACGATTCCTACATCCGAAAGAATAATTATTATTTTGAACAGAAATAAATAAAGAAGATTATTATCCATCCAATATTGACTAATATTATAGGGATCGGCAAATAATTTATAAACTCTGCCAATTAAACTAAGAACGTAGGCAAAACCGGGAGGATAATTATAATTAGTGTTATTAATTAACCAAATTATTCCTTTATCAGTGACGGCCAATCCCCAACCTTTCCAAAAAGCCATATCAGCTTTAAATCCGGAAATTGGAATCAGTAGTACACGAACCACAAACCCTAAAAAAAGAAGTAAAAGATACATAACTGAGCTTATTTTTTATATTCCAGGCTATTGACAAGTCGATTTAACACAGCTTTTCCTTCAGTTGGGAAAATGTCACCAATGTGAATCAAGACGTCATCGTTTCCCTCAACTATGAAAAAATAATAGTCACTAGTAACGGCGTTACTGCCTTTAACAATATAATTTGCTCTATATCCTTTCATTCCCTTTTCATTTGTAATAGGTTCAATTTTCTTTAAAGCCTTAAGACCTGAAAAAAACTTCCAATAGTTTTTAACGAATTCTTCCTGTTTTCCAACCAAATTTGCATCTCGAGTTGAAATTGTTTCAACTGTCAAAAGCAAACTTTGTTCCGCCGGTAATTCGTTTACTTTAAAAGTAACCGCATCGCTCTTGTCATTGGGAAATGATAAAGGAGCCAAAGCCTTTGGATGTTGAAATGAGTACGGATAAAGTTTTCCCTTATATGTAACCCAATCAGAAGATTCTGCAAGTTTTGCAAAGTCATAAAGTAAAACTGGCTTTTTTGCTTCTTCACCTTTTGGCGAAAGATAATTGACGCCAGCTGGAAAAACCTGTTGACCCTTACTTTTCGCAGAAACCCAGTAGTAAACTCCACCAATAATTGCAAGAAAAACAACAAGAATAACAATATTTACCATCACCAAACTTTTTTTACTAACCGCTGTATCCTCCATAGTTAAGTAATGATAAATAAAAAATATCAATCTGTCAACAGGATTTTATTAATATTTTTCGTTAAAATGGTCATATGAATTTCTTAAAAAAATATTTTATTTTTGTTTTTGCTTATACAATTCTACTTCTAAGCTTTGTCCCTATTTTTTATGAAGCCTCTGTTGCCAATCTTCTTCCACCTGACCGGACTATGGTCTGGGGTGAATATAACTACACATACGATTACAATGTTTACCTTAGTAAAATCCGTCAGGGTCAGGAAGGCCGGATGTCCGTCGTTGATAAATATGACAATAAGACAAAACAGAAAGGTGTTTTTCTGCAAATGTTTTATTTATTGTCAGGTAAATTAACACGGATATTTGATCTATCACCCGTCCTCAGTTACCACCTGTTACGAACTGTTATGGCGTTCTTTTGGATTAGTACAATTATTTTTCTCAATATATATTTTCTTAGAAAAATATCTTTAGTAAATCTTGGAGTAATTCTTTCCTTTTTGACTGCCAGTTTTCCAGTTTTTTACCAGTTTGATAATCAATTGTGGGTAACATTTTACATGAACTGGTGGCAGGAACTTGATATTTTAAAAAGAGTCAGTTTTATACCCCATGACACTTTTAACTATATATCAATATCGATATTGAGCATATTGCTGAGCTTAATGAATAAAAATAAAAGTAATAAATATTTCATTATTATTTGTTTACTTCTTTTTATTTCAGTTTTTATCCATCCGAGCAGCGCCTTATTGTTTTTAGTTTCTTGGATTTTGTACCACCTGATCTTGATCTTCTGGTCATCACCCGCACTCGATCAGAGTCGAGAACAGGCTCTAGTGTCATTCCCGCGGAGGCGGGAATCCAGACTAAAATCACCATTCAAAAATGTAATTGTCGACTGGATCCCCTTCTTCAAGGGGATGACAAACAAAAAGTTAATAAAACAGACGTTCGTAATTTTTATTTCTGTTTTGATTCCAATTTTGTACATAAAAACAGTTACTTCATCATATCCCTGGAAGAGTCTTCTGGATTTTGATCAGAATAATCGAATGTCAATCAATATAAAAGACTATATTCTTACCCTCGGGCCGATTTTCTTTATTGGTATTTCTGGATTAATACTGGTTCTTGTTAAAAAAAGGCAAGAATTACTTAGTCTAGTTACATGGATTTTGGGTGCTTCTATATTATTAATAGTGTTCAAATTTTTTCCATATCAATCGGAGCTACGTTTCGTCCAAACTGCCAATCACATCCCATTGGCAATTCTTTCAGCATATTTATTTCAGGAGCTTTGGCAAAACATAAGAGTTATAAAATTTATAATAATTATAATTGTTATAACGATTATTATCAACGGTCTGACTCAAGTTTATTTTTCAATAATATCCCAGACTCAATTTATCAATCAAAGAGCCATGGCAACAATCCCACTTGTTCCCTACCCTCCCCAAGTCATGTATCCACTTAAAGATTTCTATAACGGCCTAAAGTGGCTAGAAAAAAATACCAGCCACCAAACTGTCGTCCTTTCAAAAATTACTGCTGGTAACTATATTCCAGCCTATTCTGGCAACTTTGTCTATCTCGGTCACGGTGCCGAAACTCCAAACTATAGCGCACGGACGGAAAAAGTGAATGAGTTTTTTTCAGGAAGCCTTTCAGAAAAGCAAGCATTGGCATTTTTAAAATTAGAGAATATTAGTTATATTTTCTATGGACCGCAGGAGAAGGAGAACAACTTAAAAGAAATAGGCAGTTATGGTTTTTTAAAAATTAGTTACCAGTCACCGTTGGTAATTATTTATGAATTAATAAAATAATTTCTAATTTTTAATTACTAATTTCTAATCAATTTATGGGTAATAATACCTGTTATCTTTGCGGAAATAAAAAACTTAAATTGGTGGCAGATCAAGATTGGCCAATCAAGAAATGCCGTAAATGTCATCTAATTCAAGTAAATCCCTTACCATCAATAAAACAGGTTAATACCCTTTATCGAGGCGACTATTGGAAAAGTTTATCTTCTTATGGAAAACAATTTTTAACTCACGAAAAGTATTTCCAAAAAAAAATTAATGAAATAAAAAAATATAAATTATCAGGAAGACTCCTGGACATCGGTTGTGCTTTAGGAAGCCTTTTAAAGATTGCTCAAAAAGAAGGATTCAAGGGTGAAGGTCTTGATATCTCAGACTTTGCCGTCAAACAGTGCCGAAGTTTTGGATTGTCCGCTACCCAAGGGGTCATTTCAAATATTAAAAAGAAAAGATATTACGATATTATCACTGCTTTCGAAGTAATAGAACACGAGCTTGACCCCATCTTGACAATTAAAACCATCTATAGTCTTTTGAAAAAAAATGGTCTTTTTGTCATGACCGTACCCAATAGCGGAACCCTCATCGGTAAAATTATGGGGTCAAAATGGTTTGGTTACCGAAACAAAGAACATATTTTCCATTTCACCTTTGAAACTCTACGATTAGTTCTTAAAAAGAGCGGTTTTAGAGATATTAATATTACGACTGACATCAATCGCCAATACCTTTTTACTCATTATCTGGATAGATTTAATTTTTATCTAATAAAGTCAAAGACTTTGAAAAAATTTATAGATTTTCTAAAAAAAATCCCTTTCGTCAACTCTCTAGTTGTTCCTTTTAATCCTTGGAGCAATATAATTGTCTATGCATATAAAAAATAAAGTATTTTGGTTTTTTTTCGTCCCCTTATTAGTTGAAGTTACTCTTTTAATTTCTTTATCTCCGTTTATCATAGAGTTGTTAGCTACACCAGCCAATCAAGTTTTTACCGGTATAAACCGCTGGAGTACTGATTATTATATTTACCTCTCATATGTAGAACAAGGAGTCAGAGGATTCTTGTCAACTAAACTAATCTTTACCACACAATCTCATCCGTCCGTATTTTTTTATTTAGCTTATACAATTCCAGGGTATATCTTCGGACATATTTTCGGCTTAAACAGTATTTTTATTTACCATTTTTTTCGAACTATATATGGGTTCGTTTTTTTATACTCAACAATTATTTTCTTTTATAAAATATCTCAAAGTAAAGCTATTACTTTAATTGCTTTCTTTTTTACTTTTTATGTATCCGGCTTTGTTAATTTTCAAGGAATTAGATATCTTGTTTGGCTCCAAGAACAAAATATAATTGATCGCGCAACTGGACCACTTCATTATAATATTGGCTTTATTATTTTTATTAGTACTTTTATTTATTATTTTTATTCAAAAAATTCTTCGCTTAAAAAAACTTTCATCATGGGTGTGTTCCTTAATGGTCTCATCCTTTCCAATCCTTTTAACTTTCTCTTGATGATTTTATCTTTTACTGCGTATTTATCAATAAAATTTATTTTTTATAAAAAAAAGGGTCAGTTCTCAAATGAATTTAAGGTCGTTCTTGGTGCATTTATCGTTTCTATACCTTTATTCTTCATTCTCAATTATTACTTATCAATTCCCCCTTGGGGAGTTGTTGGGGTTAGTCCAAAATTTTATGCCAAGACTACTCCACCGGTTAATTTATTGGAAGCGGCTCTGTCAGTCGGCCCAATTTTTTTCCTAGGAATTTTTGGAGCAATTGGACTTTTTAATAAAAAAAATAGATTTAATAGCTCCTCTACATTAATTTTTCTAATTGTCTGGCCTATAATTCAATTTGTTTTATTATTGTTTGGCGATAGTTTTAAAATTCATCCGCCCCGAGCTTTCAGTGGCCTTTATTATCTTCCGCTTGCCTACTTTTCTGCCTCATTCATCATATTTATGTCAAAAAAAATAAATACTTCGATGTATCGATACATTGTGGCTTTTCTTATATTATTTTTATTTATAATTGCTTTTCCTAATTATTATCTTTCATATAAAGAACATCTGTTTGCGTTTACTGATTTTAAATATTTTTCCCCGTTTATTTATCCCAGTAAAAAACAGGTGGAAGCATTCAAATTTTTGGAAAAAAATACCCCGGCTTATTCAGGTGTTTTAGCTCTATATGAGGCTAGTTCTTTGATCAACGGTTTTTCCGGAAATTCAACTGAAGTCAATCTTGATCAAAATATAAAAACGGCTTTCTATTCAAATAAATTGTCCAATGATGATGCAAAAGAATTTTTAAAAAAGTATCATTTTAAATATGTTTATTTTGGATACCAAGAAAAATATGCTGGCGGAAATATGAGTAAATATCAGTTTCTAAAAATAAACTTTAATAACAAAGAGGTACAAATTTATAAAGTATTATGAAAAAAATTCAGTGGTTGACTGTGGCAACAATTTCCATCATTGTCTCGACTATTAATATTATTCATGTAGTTATTGGATCGGCTAAAACACCAACCGGTTTTACCTATCTTGCTACCGGTCACTATTATTTAGATTATTTTGAATATCTTCAACATATTGCCACAGGAATTTCCGGCCGTTGGTTGCCAATCAATAATTTTACGACTGATCCTACTCTGGTTGACTGGCGTTTTTTCCCTTATATATTACTTGGAAAAATTGCCTGGTTTTTTCATCTTTCACCTATTATAACTTATTGGGTTTCTATTTTTTTTCTTACTCTACTCACTTTGATTGGGTTCTATTATTTGATTAATCTTATGCTCCAAAAAGAAACTTTTACTTTAAAAATCATCGCTTTTTTAATTGCTATTTTTAGTGGCCCGGCTTATAAAATTTTCGTAAATAATGGCCAACTAATATTGAACCCTTATGATTTTTGGTATGGGCCGGCTGCTTTTATAAGAAGATTAGAGGCTATTCCATACCATGCTTTGGGATTATTATTACTATTGATCATAGTTTTTTTTGTTAATAATATCTGGAGAAATATTCATATTCTTTCCAATAAATCAATTTTGATTAACAGTATTATGGTTTCAATATTATCAGCGGCACTATTGACTTTTTCGCCTTTGTCCCTAGCCTCATTAGTACCTGCTTTATTAATTATCAGTACGATATATTATATTAAATTGAAAAGTGACCGGTTAAAAATATTTTTACTTAATGGAATTTTATTAATGGTGTTAATTCCAATCGGCCTTATTTTAAGGCATAATATCGGTTACGGAGGAATAAGTTTTGAAATGAATTGGATCTCTCGTGATCCTTGGTGGTTTGTACTGTTTAATCTTGGACCAATAATATTATTTTTTCCATTTGGGATAAAAGAATATTTAAAAGAAAATAATTTTCTAAAACAATTATTATTGGTTTTCACTTTAGTTAGCTATTGTCTATTTATATCACCGGCTGCTTATTATCTGGGCATTCATAATTTGCGTTTTTTCTCGTCAATTAGTTATATTTTTTATGGGGTTCTAACAGTTCTTGGCATTAAAAAAATATCTTCGATGTTTAAAAATAAAGGTAAAATAATTATATTATTAATATCTTCTGTATTGATTTTTTATTCCTCCTTTTTGACTTTTTACACGCTTTATAAACGAGCAGCCGGACTTGATCCAACTACCCCGGAAACTATCTGGACATATTTACCAAGCCCTATCATTGAGGGTTTAAAATTACTTCAAAATTATCCTCAAAGAAATGTTTTAGTAGGTCCATACGGCGGAATAGGAATGTTCGTTCCAACTTTTTCGTACAAAAAAGTTTATGTCAGTCACCCGGCCGGAACACCTGATTTTGAAAAAAAACAATCTACTGCCTATCATTTTTATAGCGGAATGATGACAAAAGAAGAGGCTAATAAATTTATAAAAAGAAATAAGATCGGGTTTGTTATCTTAACATCTTATGATAATTTTGATGCAAAAATAATCAGTCATTACTCTTTTTTAAAATCCATATTTCTTAAGCCGTCAATTACAATTTGGACTGTTAATAAATGAAAACACTCAAAATATTAACAATTTTTAATCTGGTATTTTTAGTCAGCCTTTTAAGCATTTTAAAAATTATTATTGGTTTTACCAATACTCCGTCCAGCTATACTTATCTTGCCGTCGGACATTATTACATGGATTACTTTGAATATCTTCAACAAACGGCTCAGGGTATGATGGGTCATTGGACAGTCCTAAATCAATTTGCAACCGACGATCCGACCAAAACGATTTTAGGCTGGGGTCAATATTTAATTATTGGAAAAATTACTAATTTTTTTCATCTTTCAGTTGTCACTGGCTATTGGTTAAGCGTTTTTGTTTTAGTTCTAATATTTATTCTTTTAATATTCTTTATCATCAAAAAATTACTGCCAAAAGCTAATTTTTTTGAGCAAATAGCCGCTTGGTTTTTTTGTCTTTTTGCCGCTCCATTCATTAATAAAAATTTTGTTTCTTTCGATTTTTGGTACTCTCCGACGAGCTTTTTCCACCGCTTCGGCGGTGTCCCCCATCATCTTTCAACTGGTATTTTAACTATCATGATTTTGTTTGTTGCATCTATAATTTTTAATCGGTTAAAAATTGAAGTTTTTTCAAAATTAGTTTTTAAAATTATAGCTGTAACTGGATTACTCTCTCTACTTCTTACTTTTGCCCCTCTTCAAGTAATTAATCTAATTTCGGCTATTTTTTTACTGGGTCTATTATTTTTATTTAAAAATAAATCGGTAAAAAATTTGATTTATTTTCTTTCTATTATTACTCTAACTATTTTACCGGCTGCTTTATTAATTAAAATATCACATGATGGCGGTAGCCTTTTCCAACGGGCAATTACCTGGGAATCTGCTCAAGAAAATCACCCTGAATTATTGTTAATTTTTTTAACTACCGGACCTATATTGGTTTTTGCCTTAGCGGGATTACGGCGATATCTGAAAGAGGTATCCAATATAAAACTGCTGTTGCTTTTTTATGTTTTTTTCAGTTATTTGTATTTTGCGAGTCCTATCGCCCATTACTTCGGCACATTTAACGGTCGATTTTTAAGCCCTTCGGTATACATTTTATTTGGGACTTTGGCTATTCTGGGGATAATCGAAATTTCCAGTTGGTTTGGAAAAGCCGAAAAGATCTTTGTAATGT
>AMFJ01003307.1_pt1 | contig 10335 bp, 9 predicted proteins | sample 427208 | NCBI WGS metagenome assembly AMFJ01 (sample SAMN02954298, study PRJNA114691) | groundwater metagenome | biome: aquatic; feature: subsurface aquifer; material: sediment; isolation source: subsurface aquifer sediment | place: USA: Rifle, CO | collected 2008-08
TTTCAAAACTATCGGAAGAATTATTAAAAGAACAAAAGAAAAATGAAACTGCCAAACACAGAATCATTGGACTGACTCTTGAAACTCGCCCAGACTACATTAATGAAAAAGAAATTATAAACTTCAGGAAACTTGGATGCACGCGAGTTGAACTTGGAGTTCAAAGCATCTTTGATGATGTTCTCGAATTAAACAAGCGCGGACATCTTGTCTCAGAGACAATCAGAGCCACCAAAATGCTTAAGGATGCAGGTTTTAAGATAAATTATCACATGATGCCAGGCCTACCTGGATCAAACGTGAAGCGCGATTTTGAGATGTTTAAAGCTCTCTTTAATGGTCCCGAATTTCAGCCTGATATGCTCAAAATATACCCTACGGTCGTCCTAAAAAACAGTCTGTTGTATAACCATTGGAAAAAAGGCAAATACGTACCCCTAACGAATGAAGATTTTGAAAAGCTGGTTTTAAAAATAAAAAATGAAACGATAACACCATATGTCCGTATTGCGAGGCTCATTCGTGATGTTCCCACACCTTCAATTGTTGCAGGACCCACCGTTTCAAATCTTCGCCAAATTATCATCCCTCAATCCAAATGTCCTTGCATCAGATGCCGCGAAGTACGAGAAGGCTACACTATCAAGGAGGATATTGTCCTGGATCGAATTGATTATTTTGCATCAGACGGTAAAGAAATCTTCTTACAATATGTTTCTCCAGATAAGAAAAAATTATTTGCCCTTCTTCGTCTACGAATTCCAAACGACAAAAACCATTTTATTAGTGCTCTTAAAAACACAGCTCTCATCAGAGAAGTTCATACTTACGGAAAATTAACAAAAATTGACACAACGGATGCTGCCTCTCCACAGCATATTGGTCTAGGAAAAAAACTTCTCTTGGAAGCGGAAAGAATCGCCAAAGAAGAATTTGGTTTCAAAAAAATTGTAGTAATTTCAGGTGTCGGCGTCCGCGGTTACTATAGGAAATCAGGATATAAATTGAAAGATACTTATATGATTAAAAATATTACGTAGCATGCTACGTAACAGAAAATGTATGTCAAAAATAATAATCGCGTCTGGACCAGTTATAGTTGAAAATGACAAAGTATTGCTCGATATTTTAGGAGATGATGCTTTTTGGAAATTTTGTGGTGGAAAAGTGCAAGAAAATGAGACTCTACAACAAACCGCCGTGCGTCGCGCAAAAGAAGAGCTGGGAATCAACGCAAGCATAACAAATTTTCAACCCTTTCTTTGGCACACAACAAAAGAAAAAGATGGAATAATTTATGACGTCATCCTTGGGCACTACCTTGCTGAGCGCACTGGTGAAATTAACCCAGGCGAAGACATTCGGGAATGGAAATGGATTCCGCTTGAAGAACTCAGCAAAGAAAACCTAGCAACAAATATTATTCCAACTCTAAAGTATTTTGGATATATCAAGTGATTTTCACCTTCTTTAATCATAATACAAGTTCTAAAGTCTAATTTCTAATGTCTAATAAAAATCTAAAGTCTAATTTTATAATTTAGCATTTAAACATTATTTAGCCATTAGTATTTAGAAATTAGACGTTACTTATTTTCCAAAGACTAAGGAGGCTAACACCTAAAAGCTATTCTCCAGCCAATTGTCCGCAGGCGGCTTTGATTTCTTCACCAAGACTTTTTCTTATCGTTGCATTGATTTGATGTTTTTCAAGTTCCTGTTTGAAAAGTTGCGTCCTGGTTTTTGAAGAGGGTTTCAGTTCTTCGCTTGTCATGTTGTATCGAATTAGATTTACGTGCAAAAGTTGCTTATTGCCAATTGAATAAATAAAATCAGCCAGCATCTTAGCATCCAAAGCTGTATCATTGATACCATCAAGCATAATGTATTCCAAAAAAACTTTACGCTTCGTGATTTGAAAATATTTTTTCAAAGCTTCTCTTAAGCTATCTAAATTGTCTTTCTTGTTCACAGGCATAAACCTGTCTCGTTTTTGATCATTTGCAAAATGAAGAGAAATCGCCAAATTTATTTGCGGAAATTCTTTTGACATTTTTTCTATACCCTGAACAATTCCTGACGTTGAAACTGATATGCTGCGAGAACCAAAACCAAAAAGTTTTTCATCAATCAAGATCTTGATACTTTCAGAAACATTTTCCCAATTCAAAAATGGCTCTCCCATACCCATATATACCACATTCGTGAATTTATAATTTGAAATTTTAAATTTTAAATTATTATTGAGATATTGTTTCCAAAACAAAATCTGATCTGTAACTTCTTCTGCAGTCAAATCTCTCTTGAATCCCATCTTGCCAGTTGCGCAAAATCGACAACCCATCGCACAGCCAACCTGACACGAAATGCAAGCAGACCATACGCCTGGCTTTGGTGAAATTAAAACAGTTTCAATCAAATCACCAGTGCATGTTTTGAGTAGCGCCTTGATTGATTGACCATCATCAGCAATTAGAATCTTTTCCACATCAAACGAAAGTATCTTTAATTCACTATCCATCTTCTCCCTCAAATCTTTGCTAAGTGTCGTGATTTCTGAAAACGAAGAAACGCCATCAGCAAAAATGGCTTTTTTTATTTGCTCCAAACGAAACTTTGGCAAATTATTCTCCAACAAAAATTGTTCTATTTTTTCAATATTCATATCTTCAAAGACTACTCCACAGTAACAGACTTAGCAAGATTTCGTGGCTTATCAACATCAAAGCCTCTATAAACACCAACATAATATGCCAAAAGCTGTAGAGGAATAACTGAAAGCAATGGCGTGAGCATTTCAAGAGTTTTTGGAATATAAATCACATCATCAGCATGTTTTGAAATTTCGGTGTCACCCTTGGTGGCAATTGCTAAAATCTTTCCCGATCGCGCCTTTATCTCTTGCATGCCGGAAACATTTTTGTCATATACACTATCTTTCGGAACAATGAACAAAGAAGGAAAACTCGCATCAATTAAGGCGATCGGTCCATGCTTCATTTCACCAGTTGCATAACCCTCTGCGTGAACATAGGAAATTTCCTTAATTTTAAGTGCGCCCTCCAAAGCGATTGGAAAGTTGTACTTTCTTCCCATATAAAGAAAGTCAGAAAATCCAACATATTTTTTGGCGATTTTTTTAATTTCCTTGTGTTTTTCTAATATTTTTTCTATCTGATTTGGAATTTTTTCCAATTCACTGATAATACGCTGTCCTGTAACCAGTGACATATCACGCTGTCTTCCTAGAAAAACAGCTAGAAGTGCTAATATAGTTAACTGTGAAGTAAATGCTTTTGTAGAAGCAACTCCAATTTCAGGGCCCGCATGATTATAAACCCCAGCATCAGTTTCTCTCGCAATTGTTGAGCTGACCGTGTTTATGATTCCGAGTGTTAACGCTCCTTTGTTTTTTGCTTCACGAATTGCTGCAAGCGTATCAGCTGTTTCGCCTGATTGCGAAATTGCAATCACAGCTGTTTTACTGTCCAGCAGTGGCTTACGATAACGAAACTCACTGGCATATTCCACCTCGACAGGAATTCCAGCATACTCTTCAATCATATATTCTCCGATAAGTCCGGCATTATATGATGTTCCACAACTTACAATAATTATTCTATTAATTTTTTTTAATTTATCCTCGACATCACGTAGACCTCCAAGCTTCGCCATTCCATCTTCCTTTGAAAGCCTTCCTCGCATAGCATTCTTAATCGTCTCAGGCTGCTCAAAAGTTTCCTTGAGCATAAAATGTGCAAAACCATTTTTTTGAGCCTGCTCCATATTCCAATCTAGCGTGCTAACTTTTTTCTCGATCTGCTTATTTTTCGAAGTAATCACTTCATAGCCTTCCGTATTGATAATTGCAACCTCACCATCTTCCAGATAAACAACCTTATCAGTGTACTGGACAATTGCAGAGGCATCCGAAGCCACAATAACCTCATCCTTACCCACACCCAGGATTAATGGACTCCCCAAACGAGCCACAATCATTTGAGATGGATATTTTTTATTTAAAATAGCCAAGCCGTATGTGCCCTTGATCAGCTTAAGTGATTCCAATACAGCCTCTCGAAAATCATTTTTTTTCGAAAATTCTTCAATCAAATGCGCCACCACCTCACTATCCGTTTCCGAAGAAAATTTATGCCCTTTTTGTTGCAGCTGATTCTTAAGTTCCAAATAATTTTCAATTATTCCATTATGAACCAATGCTATATCACCAGAGCAATCGCCATGAGGATGAGAATTTTTATCACAAGGTTTGCCATGGGTTGCCCAACGCGTGTGAGCAATACCAATATTCGCCTCAATCCTTTTGCTACCGATTTTATTTTCCAATTCCACAACTTTTCCAGTTGCTTTTGTTGTTACCATTTTGCCATTTGCAATTACTGAAATTCCAGCGCTATCATAACCTCTGTATTCCAACCTTTTAAGTCCGTCCAGTAGAATCGGAACTGCCTGTTTTTTTCCAATATATCCTACAATTCCACACATATATTTATTTTTGAGCCTAGTTTTTCTGCTCAATTGAATTAATTATTATTTGGATTTCCTTGAGATCATGGACTTCATAGTCACAATATTCATTTTTCTGATCACAATACCGACCCTCTTTCCGACACAATAAAAAAGTACAAGAATCAGGAAAGGCCTTTTTAATATCTCTTACCTGCTCAATTCGATCATCAATAAAAACAATTCTTTCTCGAGGATCAATATGCATTTCCTCCATTACCTTAGAAATTGCCCCTGCTTTAGAATTTTTCGTAACAACACACCCATTAACCATTTTATTAATTTCGGCTCCAATAATCTTTTTATTTTGAAAAGCTGGTAGGCCAAAAGAAACCAAATAGACATTCTCTTTTCCCACATAGTTCAAAAAGTTTTCAACATCATCAAACACAAATCTGGAAAGCTCTTTGATGCAATCATCAAAATTCTCTCTTATTTTTTGGGTGTCTATTTTTTCATATTTTTCAAGCCGATCAAAAAATCCGTATGGATCAAATAACTTTATTTCACTGGTATCACTAGAATCGTAATAATATTTTTTATATAAATCTTCACTAACTCCATTAACCGCAAAAAAGTCCTTCAGATAAACACTGAATTTTTTTGTATTAAAAATAACATCATCAAAATCAATAAAAATAATCATTTTACAAATTGCATGAAAATATTAACCAGCGCTATTGCCAGCCAACCATATCCAAAGCCCAATACTATCCCAGCCAAAATGTCCGTTGGATAATGCATCCCATTATGCAATCGGGAAATTGCAAGCAACGCGCCAAAAATAATTAATGCGGGCAACGCTCCCGCATAAGCCGTGTAAAGAACAATCAATCCCCCAGTTACACTGGACATATGACTTGAAGGAAATGACGAATCAGAAAAATTTCTGCCGATTCCCTTTATCTGATCAGGATAAGCAACATATGGCCTAATTCTCTGAAATGAAAACTTTTTTGCACCATACTTAATAAATCCTTCACTGATGATATAGTGAATCACAAAAACCATCCCCAACTTCAATAAGATTTCAAATCCAAATTTCAAATCCACAAGCATCGAAAAGGCTATTATTGTCACCCAAAGCAATGTCAAAAAACTAATATTACTTATCGCCTTGCTTGCAAAATCAATTCGTTTTCCATGAAAACGATTAAAAAATATTACAATTTTTTTTTCAAAGTTATTCATCTATATAACACTAACTATTATCATGCCTATTAATGCGATTGTTGTTGCAACCACAGCTGACCAACCAAAGAAATTAACCCATGCCGAATTAGTCTCGTTTGCCATTATTCGCTTGTCTCCTCCTATTTTCATTATAATTGCAAGAAGAGGGAGAGCTATCACTCCATTTAAAAACGCTGACCAATATAGTGCAGCAATAGGATTGATACCAAAAAAATTCATTGCGAGACCAATAAAGATAGAAAAAATAATCACTAAATAAAAACCTTTAGCTTCAGAAAATTTTTCTTCCAAACCATTATTCCAATTCATAAGTTCACTAAGCGCATACGCACCGCTTCCCGCTAAAATAGGAACTGCCAAAAAACCAGTGCCAATAATGCCTATCGCGAAAAGCAGAAAAGCATAGTCGCCAGCCAATGGCCGCAGTGCTAGCGCCGCATCCTGAGCAGAATCAATGCTCGTTATACCATTAGCAAAAAGCACATTTGCTGTTGTAAGAACTATAAAGAAAAAAACTATATTTGCCAAAATCATGCCTGCATTCACATCTGTCCGCATGCGGGTAACTCTTCTTCGAACTTCTGTTTTTCGATGTGAAGAATGATTCATTTTCCCATCTTCCACCTCTTCAGATGCTTGCCAGAAAAAAAGATACGGAGTAATCGTGGTTCCAAAAACTGCAATCATCGCAAAAATGTATTCCTTAGTAAAAGATATTTGCGGTATCAAAGAATTTTTAAAAACCTCTAGCCAATTGGGATGCGTCATGAAACCTGCAACAATATAAGCAAAAACAGAAAGAGTTAACCATTTCAAAACCTTTACGTATACATGATATTTAACAAAAACCTCAAGCAAGATTATTGCTATGGCAAAAAATATTGCAGCCGTTGCATAATCAATGCCGGAAATCATATTAAGTGATGCTGCCATTGCACCAAGATCAGCGCCAATATTCACAACATTCGCAATCATCAAAAGCAAAACAACGCTCATCACTGTTCGTTTTTTAAAATATTGCTTAAGAACTGCTGCAAGCCCTTTATTAGTAACAATGCCAATTCTAGCGCAAGTTTCCTGAATTGCAAGCATCATAGGCAAGAGCCATGCTGCCATCCACAAAATACTCAAACCAAATTTAGCCCCGACAGCCGAATAAGTTCCAATACCGCCTGGATCATCATCGGATGCACCAGTGATGAGACCTGGACCCAATGCTCTTACAAATAAATAAGACTTTTTGAGTGGTGTGCCTATGAACATTTTTGCAACAGCCACCTCGGGAGCCGCAATCCTGAGCGTTCCATCAATTGTTTTCACAGCACCAATCACACCCCAAACAATAAGCTTTTTTGCCAAAACCAAAGGAATCCCAAGTTCTCTTCTGAATTCAGAAAGTGTCAATAATTTTTCATTTTCATTTTTTTCAATCTCCTGTTCTTTTTCTTTTGTTTTTTCCACAAATTTTATTTAATAAAATTATGCTTAAATTATTTCCTTAATAATATTCTCATAATCCCCAAGCTCCAAAATCATCATCAAAATTTTTGCGAGCTTATCACTATCATGACGAATAAAAGCACGCTGTTTCGCCAAAATGTCCCCGGGACCAAAAGTTACTTTCTTACTGCTTAAAATATCTGATCTAAGAATACGATATTCTCGATTATTCCTTAAACTCGGATCAAATGAAATTAATAATTCTTTTTGACTCTCATAGCGTTCGATTAATTTTGGCGTTGGTTTTTTTGAATTAAATGTGACAAAATCAATTCGCTTACCTCCCAAATAATGATTGATAGAATCAACATAATCATCAAGTGTAAATTTTTCAGTATGACCATGCTTGTTTACTAGGTTACAGTTATAAACAACTTTGGCTTTCGATCTTCGAATTGCTTCCGAAATACCTTTTACCAATAAATTTGGTACGATACTGCAATAATGATTACCAGGACCGATTACAATCAAATCTGCTTCCAAAATTCTTTTGATTGCCTTCTTGTTGGCATGAGCAGTTGGCTTTAAAAAATTTTTTTTAATTCCAACAGTTTCAATAGTATGATCATGGTTAATATCCTCTTCTCCTTTTAATAGCCTACCATTTTTAAGCTCCATGAATAAGTTCGTGTCCTGATCGGTTACTGGGATAACATCCCCTTTCACATTAAGAATCTTAATTGCTTCCTCAACACCTTTACTAAATCCATCACTAGTTTTTTCCAACGCTGACAAAAAAAGATTTCCAAATGCATGACCCTTCAGCCCTCCTTCCTCGAAACGATAATTCATAAGGTTACGCAACTTTTCCGAAGAACCACTTAGTGCAACAAGGCATTGACGCACATCACCAGGAGGAAGAACACCCAATTCATCTCGAAGCATTCCAGTTGAACCACCATCATCTGCCATGGAAACAATTGCTGAAAGATCTACTGAATATTTTTTTAGGCCACTGAGAAGCGTAAAGCTTCCAGTGCCGCCGCCAATTGTAACAATTTTTTTTCTTTTCATGATTTTTATATAAATGTATCAACAATTTCGTGCGCTTTTTTCAAATCATCTGGATTTCCAATCGGAAACCAAGCAGTCGCTTTTTGCACCTGCACAGGAAAATCTTTGGCCATTAATGCCAATGTCTGCGGCAAACCAAATTCACCCTTGCCAATTGATACCGATGAATATTCAAAAAATTTTTTGTTTAATTTATACAAACCAATATTAGCCAAAGCTGGTCCGACAATGTCTGGTTTTTCAATTATTTCACTTAGTGTTTCATTTTCATTTAAAAATATCACGCCATATTGCTGAGGATTATCAACTTGAAATCCAAGCACCGCCAAATCATTTTTCAATATTTTTTCAATGTCTTGTTTTACATAAAGATCATCTCCCATCATTACCAAAAAATCACCCTTGAGCAACTCTTTCGTCAAATTAACAGCTCCACCCGTTCCGTTTAATTCTTCCTGCACCACATATGAAATTTTTTTGCCCGCATAAGAATCTCCAAAAAAATTCTGGATTTTATTTCCTAGATATCCAATTACAAAAATAACCTCGTCAATTTCTTTTGGCAAAGATTCGAGCTTATAGGCCAAAATAGGCTTTCCATTTATTTCCAGCATCGGCTTAGGAACAGATTCGGTAAGATCCTTCATTCTTGTCCCCCTTCCTGCCGCAAGTATAACTATTTGCATTTTTTATTTTTCTTAAAAATATACAAGACATGAGCGAGAATATTTTTTATTTTTTCACTAGAAATAAGACACATTGGCGTTATTTTAAAAAGTTGCAACTAATATCTAGCGAAGCGAGAGAGATAAAAAAAATTTTTTATCTCCGAGCGAGCGAAGATATCAAAAGATTTAATAATCTTTTATTTCTCCGTGACAAAAATAAAAATATATTCTCGCGGTTTCTCTCATACCCTATTCTCCGACTACAATATTTATCAATTTTCCTGGAACAAAAATAATTTTTTTAATTTCTTTTCCAGATGTAAACAATTTTACTTTTTCACTTTTGAGTGCAGCTTCTTTGATTCCGTCTTCGTTCACATCCGCCGCCACCATCAAACGATCACGAACCTTGCCGTTAACCTGCACCACCATCTCAATTTCGTCATCCTGTAAATATTTTTCATTTGCAACCGGCCATGACTGCAAAAATATTGAATCCTTATATCCAAGCTTTTCCCATAATTCTTCTGCTATATGCGGAGCAAAAGGACTCAATAGAATCAAGAAGTATGAATAATGAATCATGGAAATATTTTCTTCTTTTTCTAATGCGTTGAGACATATCATCATCTGGGAAATGGCCGTATTAAATCTAAAATTCTCAATGTCCGAAGTAACTTTCTTTATTGTCTTATGTATCAAGGAGTCTATTTTTTTATTCGTAATTCCTGACTCATAATTCATGATTCTTTCTTGTATCTTCCAAACTTTTTCCAAAAATCTTCTAACTCCACTCACTCCCGACGTGCTCCAGGCAACGCTTTGAGTAAATGGTCCCATAAACATTTCGTATAATCTCATCGCATCAGCTCCAAATTCTGCGATAACATCGTCGGGATTAATAACATTATTCCAGCGCTTGCTCATTTTTCTTCCATCTTCAGCCATGATCAATCCGACATGAACTAATTTCTTAAACGGTTCAATTGTTGAAACTACGCCAATGTCATATAAAAATTTGTGCCAAAAACGTGCATACAAAAGATGACGTGTCGCATGTTCTGCTCCTCCAACGTATAAATCAACTGGCATCCATTTTTTTTCAAGTTCCTTCCCAACCAGACTCTCATTATTTTTTGGATCAATATACCTAAGATAATACCAGGATGATCCTCCCCATTGCGGCATCGTATTTGTCTCCCTTTTTCCTGGACCACCACACTTAGGACAGGTCGTGTTGACCCACTCAGAAATATTTGCCAAAGGAGATTCGCCGGTACCAGTCGGCTCATAATTTTCCACTTCAGGAAGCATCACAGGCAATTGATCTTCTGGCACTCCGACAGCTCCACATTTCTCGCAATGAACAATAGGAATGGGTTCACCCCAATATCGCTGGCGAGAATAGACCCAGTCGCGCATTTTATAGTTA
>AMFJ01024275.1_pt1 | contig 10334 bp, 9 predicted proteins | sample 427208 | NCBI WGS metagenome assembly AMFJ01 (sample SAMN02954298, study PRJNA114691) | groundwater metagenome | biome: aquatic; feature: subsurface aquifer; material: sediment; isolation source: subsurface aquifer sediment | place: USA: Rifle, CO | collected 2008-08
GGTTTAACCGGGCATCTTACTGACGTATAGTTGGATTAACTTTCTTTCCCCCATGCGGAATGCGGAAAAAGGTAAATGCGAAATTGCTGAATAATTTTATTTTTCTAAAAATAATTTATAATTTCAACAGCATCCTCTGAATTCCGACGCAAAAATAATAAGTTGATAGGATTATCAGCGCAATAAAAAAACTTTGCATGGCGATGAAGGCTGAATTGAAAATGAAAAAACTCATGAAGAGGAAAATACATATTGGAATTGTGGGGTAATCTTTTTGCATATGATCTAAGAGTCTATACGTATGCACTACCTTCAAATCCGTAGCGCATACGTAGCGGCCATCATCATTTTGGCTGAACTTGCTCTCGTTGTGTCTAATATTACCGAGCATTTTTTTGATTATTTCATTTGTGCACAAAAATCTATTGGAATCCTAAGTTGCGCATGATCCCATATGCTCCTAACTTTAAATGTGTTATTTTGTAATCATGAAACATGTTGCGAAAAAGGATAAATACTCCAGAGCTCGAGGTGGAAACAGTGTTTTCTATTCTTTGCTGTGCGCTAATTGCGGCGAATTTCTTTTGGTTTATCAGAAAGATGGAATTGGGAGCATGGTCCGGCTGTATGCTGACAGGATATCTGGCGCTTTTGATATGAAGAAGATTCAGCAGTCAAAGCAAAAATCTGATCTGCCAGTTTTGAAATGTGGCAAATGCGGGTTGGTTGTTGGTGTTCCCATAGTGTATGAGCCTGAGAACAGATTGGCCTTCAGACTCGTGCGCGGGACGTTTAAGCGAAATAGATATGAAACATAGAGTGCGGGCTGTTATAGAAAAAGATGGAAAACTCTTGCTTATAAAGAGGGTTAAAAGTGCTGGGACGCACTGGGTTTTTCCAGGAGGCGGTGTTGAAGATGGAGAAAGTCATGAGCAGGCGCTTATTCGAGAATGCAAGGAAGAGCTCGGAGTCGATGTTTCGGTTGGAAAGCTCGTTTTTGAGAATATTTTTGAGATGGAAAAAATCGGTCAGCAGAAGGAGTTCTTTTATGCCTGCAAGATTGTTGGTGGCAAGTTAGGCAGCGGCGAGGGTCCTGAATTTCAATCAGATTCAACTTATGAAGGAACGCACGAATTGGAGTGGATCGAAATTTCCAGGCTTAGTGAATTTAATATTAAGCCAGATGATATCAAAAAATTATTCAAATAGAAAAGTAAACTTTCTCCGGAACTGTATTTTGTGATATAATCCATATATCAATTTAATAAAACTTTTTCTTATGGATCCAGTAGTGAGAATTTGAAAGAATGAAGTTTCCAGTCGGAAAAGAAATATATTCGCAATTAAAATAAAAAACATAATTTAGAAGTCTCTATTGGTCAAAGACCATTCGAATTTCTACTAACTGGATGGATAAAAAATCAAAAGTATTGTTATGGGTTTTTGCTTTGCTGATCGTTGGTAGTGTGGGCGTCACTTTTTGGCGGATCATGATAATGAAAGACTATATCATTGAAGCCGAGGTTGATTGCGACCCTACCGTGGAAACATGTTTCATCTATGAATGTGATCCTGAAGCTGAAGAATGCACTGGCGATCCAGAGGAGGATATCTGGTACTATAAGATCATGAAAAGAAATGCTGCCAACATCCCACTTTGCGATCCGGCAGACGAAAATTGTCAGGCATTGGTATGTTGGGAGGATGAAAAAGACTGCGAAGAAATTTTGTGCACGGAGGAAACGATCGAAGAAGGACAGGTCTGCAACGACCCGGAGCAATACCTGCTTGATAATCCAGTTGAAGAGGATGAAATTGAATGTGACCCATTGGATGAGGAATGCGTTGAGGTTGAAATTGAAGACGTCATTTGTGAGGAAGGCGAGGAGGAATGTGAAGCCGAATTGGAAGATATGGCATTGATTGAGGAAGGTGAGAATGAGGTGGTTCAGGAGAGTCTTGCAGACACTAAGAATGTCTCGGTGGAAGTTGAATAATGCTTTATTATAGCTAAAAATAGCATTTAGGTTTGACAAATGCTTTGTTTAGGTGTATAATAGTAAATTGTTAATGGGTGGCTATTCTATTGATAAGTGCTTTTAATATATATCAAATTTATGAATTTTTCCTGGGTGAAGAAGTTTAATTTAAAGATATTGGCTATCGGTCATATTGTTTTTCGTTCTTCTGACTATGCTTTTGACTACCTTTTGTATCCATATGTGATTTATCAACTCGGTCCTATTTATGGCGGAATTGTGATGGCAATTTTATCGGCCGTTATTTGTCTTGGCATAGTGTGGGTGTATGACAAGTTGGAAAAGGATTGGCTTGGGATTGAGACAGTGAAGGAACTGGTAGAAAATTTCTTCAAGCAGGAGGAGGATATTGCCAAGGCTGCTTGGCGAAGGCATGGCAAAAAATTTCTGTATTGGGCATTTCATAAAAACAAAGTCGGACAATTTATATTTCTTTCTATAAATTTTGATCCATTGATAACAACTGTTTATTTAAGGCCTGGTTATCATATGTATAATGGTTTCACGAAGCGGGATTGGAAAATATTTTGGGGGAGTACTATTGTTTCAAATGCTTGGTGGACTGGAATCGCTTTTGTTGCTGTTTCTTCATTGAAAGAGGTAATAATGAGATTTTTCTAAATTTTGTTATAAAAAGCTTGCGATGTTGGCAAGCTTTTTTTCTTCCCTAAAAAACAATTCGGGGGTATAATATTAATACTGTTGAATAAATTTTCCTTAAATCTGTAAATGATGCTTTTATGATTGATACATTATTAAAACCAATAAAGTTCCTGTCCAAATTTAACCCTTTGAAATCAAAAGTAGAAATAAAATGTGAGGATGACAAGTGTGTTTTAGTTGTGGATGAAGAATTGACCAAGGATAACTCTCGATTAGATGAGAAATCGATAGAAGATACAGTTTTGTTGGTTGAGGATATGTATACACCTCTATCTGTAGCCAAGGAGGAAATTTGGAGAAGATGGGATGAACAGGATTTAAAAGTGAAAGTGGAACTATTTTTAAAATATGATATCCCTGAGATTTTTTGTGATAAGCCCAAAGCTGTTATTTTTAGAAATATTGCAACTCCTAATCTTGAATTACAGATAGCACAAGAGTATGCATTTTTATTGGGGTTGGATTTGGTTGTTATCGAATACACGATAGATAAATTTTGCACGCGCAATAGAGATAAGCTTCACCTAGTAAAGATGATGTTTTTTAATGATAAATGCAAGTCCCAGGTAGTTGCAAAGGAAAATATAATATCAATAAAAGAGCAAGATAATAAATGTTTCAGGGATATTGATACAATGTGGGGGGAAAATCTTGTTTCTTTTCATCATAGAATATTTAAGAAGTTTGGATATGAAAATGTTGAGTTTTTTGATGCATCCATATTCAAAGAAAGAGGACTTGGTCCGTATGAAATTTACCTTGAAATTCTTGGTCTTTGTGTGAAAAATGCAGTATTGCTAGAAAATTTCTTAATAAAAGCAGATAAAGGAGAGGCTAAATTTACCGAACAAATTATAATCCCAGCATTCGCTGAGGTTATGAATAAAACAGGATATAATCCATTAATAATACCATTGCTTGGTTGTGATGGTGAAGGCAATATTTGTTGGCAATATTATGCTGATAAAATTAGAGATGACATATGTAAATAGTGAAGTATTTTTTATTGACAATTTTGAATATAAAAATCCAACATATTAAAAATAAAAAGCATAAAAACAAAAAAATATGGACTATAATTTAATTACAAATAATGCGACTTGTCATCAGATGATTGCTGACACTGTGCCTATATCACTTGTTTATTATTCGCATATACCAACTGCAATAATTGCATTGCTGGTTGGTTTTTTTGTTTTTCTTAAAAACAAAAAAGATCTTCTTGCTAGGTTGCTTCTAGCACTTTCAATAACATTTTCATTGTGGTTGGTTGGAAATTTCATTGTGTGGATTATGAATTACAACACTCTCCTAACAATGGTGGCCTGGTCCCCATTAGGCTTGATAAATGCGATATTTTTTATATTAAGTCTATATTTTGTGTATGTTTTCATTGATAAGAAAGACATTTCATTTAAGGTTAAGATTTTACTGGCAATATTATCACTGCCTATTATAATTATGGCGCCAACAAAGATGAACCTGTCTGGTTTTTCAATGAGTTGGTGTGAGGCAATGGAGCAAGATTTCTTTTTAAATTATGTTTTCTATTTTGAAATATTTATTTCAGTTTGGATAGCGATATTATCTATACAGAGATATCTTAAGGCAAAAAAAGAAGTACGAACTCAGATATTGCTACTTTCTGTTGGTATCATTTTGTTTCTAGTGTCATTTTTCGGTGCAAGTCAAATTGCTATATATACAGAGAATTTTGATTACGAGTTGTATGGTTTATTTGGTATGACTATCTTTATGGGATTTTTAGCATATTTAATTGTTCAATATCACGTGTTTAATGTTAAACTCATTGCTGCACAGGCATTGGTTGTTTCCATGATTCTGCTTGTTGGCTCTCAGTTTTTCTTTGCTACAAATTCGACAGCGATTGTTTTGACTGGTGTAACATTGGCACTGTCGCTTGGTTTTGGATATATGTTGATCAGGTCGGTCAAGCAAGAAGTAGAAAGGAAAGAACAACTCCAGGTAATGGCAGATAAACTTGCTGGCGCCAACGACCAGCTTAGGAAATTGGACAACGCAAAGACGGAATTTATTTCAATCGCATCCCATCAACTCAGGACGCCGATCACGGCTATCAAGGGTTTTGCTTCATTGCTTCTGGAGGGTTCCTATGGAGAACTTGGTGATAGCGTCAAGGGTGCGTTGGAAAAAATATATGGTTCAAGTGAGCGGTTGGTTTCATTGATCGAAGATCTTTTGAATGTTTCCCGCATTGAATCCGGCAGGATGCAGTTTGCATTCGAAAAGGCTAATGTGGAGAAATTGATCAAGGAATTGTATGACAACTTCATTTTGATCGCTAAGACCAAGGAATTCTTTTTGGAATTGAAAATGCCCAAGACTCCGCTTCCCGAAATCATGATGGATTATACCAAGATCAGGGAGCTTACTTCTAATTTCATAGATAACGCTTTGAAATATACTGAAAAGGGCGGAGTGACGATTTCAGCCGAACTTAGGGATAGCGGGGTCATCATCGATGAGAATGGTTTCGTGATTCCAAACAAGAAATCAGAATTTGGTCAAATGATCCGCATCACGGTTTCTGACACCGGAATCGGAATTCCAAAAGAAGAAATCCCATATCTTTTCAAGAAATTCTCACGCGGAAAGGATGTTTCGCGTCTTAACGTCGGTGGCACCGGCCTTGGACTCTATGTTGGCAAGGCCATCGCTGAAGCCCACCACGGCCAAGTCTGGGTCGAATCAGAAGGTGACAAAAAAGGCTCAAGCTTCATTATTGAGATTCCAGTAGAGCACATAGCATAAAGAATGTAATATATAGCATATAGCAAGATACGAAAGCAGTGTGAAAAATACGCGGGATGTTCAAGATGTGGTATGTTGATTAAGCGAATTTGTAAAAAAAACATTAATCGGATATACTCAAGGTAATGAAATTCACTCGAACGAAAAAACTTCTATTTGCAAACAATAAAGGAGGAGTTGGAAAAACAACGCTGGCTTTTAATTGTGCGATGTCTTTTGCAAAACAGGGTCATAAGACAGTTCTTGTGGACCTCGATCCGCAGTGCAATCTTTCGCGCCTAGCAATGGGGGATAATAGCTTCGAAAAGACACTTTTTTCTTCTGCTGAAAAAGATATTTACGATGTGCTTAAGGGTGTCATAGAAGGAGGTAGTGATATAGATTTGAGTGTCCCGTTCATTTCTGTGCCTAATAGTGAAAATAATCTTTTTTTGATGAAGGGTAGTGTGGATCTTTCGCTGTATGAGAATCTATTGGTTACAGCCTATGGACAAGCAGCTTCCGGCCAACAGTTGGGATATTTTCAGACAAGTGCGATAGACCGTTTTATGCGAGAAAGAGGATTGAATGATGAGGTTGATATTTTTGTAATCGACACCTCACCTAGTCTTTCACTGCTCAATCAAATTATTTTCCTTGGCGGGGATTACTTTGTTGTTCCTATGATGCCCGATGCGTTTAGTGTTCAGGGTATTGAAAATCTTGGCAGTATGTTTGAGAAATGGAAGCAAAACTGGAAAGTCACAGCTAAGGCGCTTTCTGGAAATACGGAAAGTAAATTTGTGCTTTCTGGCGATGGTCTTTTTATTGGTTACATTGTAAATTCTTACAATGTTTATGGAAAGCAACCTATTAGGGATCATCGACGCTGGATCGAAGAAATTCCAAAAAAAGTAAAAGAGAATCTTTCCGAAAAACATGGTAGAAATGGTTTAGTTGAAAGGAGTTGGAAAAGTTCGCTTGCTGAAATACAGGATTATGGCAGAATTCCGGCCAAATGTCAGGAACTTGGAAGTGCAATTTTTGATCTTGATCCTAATTGCGTGGAAGAAATTCATCAAGGAACAAGAGAAAATATTGAAAAATCCAAAGAAGAATTTAAGATATTATCTGATAAAATTCTGAAGATATTATCAGAATACTAAAGAAGAAATCCCATACCTCTTCAAAAAATTCTCACGCGGAAAGGATGTTTCGCGTCTTAACGTCGGTGGCACCGGCCTCGGACTCTATGTTGGCAAGGCCATCGCTGAAGCTCACCACGGCCAAGTTTGGGTTGAATCGGAAGGCGACAAAAAAGGCTCAAGCTTCATCATTGAGATTCCGGTGGAGCATGTGGGATGATATGAATAAAATTGTATATACTGGAGAATAAAAAAATTCCGCAAATATTTAATTGGAATATTTGCGATTTGAATAGTGGCGTTTCTCTGCGAATCCAAGGGGGAACTTTTTTGTTTTTTTACAATCAGAGGCAGGAATGCCAACATGGAGGGGTTATGACGGTTGCACATAGGTTTCTGGAATTTTGCAGTGATCACCTTGCAAAGGTTAATGCCGCAGGATTAACTACGGCGATTCGCAAGGTTTCAGGGAGTTCGCTTTCACGAAAAATTAATTTGAACGGCCAGCTGGTCACAAATTTCTGTAGTCTGAACTATATGGGCTACGGCGATGATGAGAGAGTTATCAGTGCGATGCTGGAAAATGTGCAAAAATATGGAACGGGTCTTGCCAGTTCCAGGACAGTGTTGGACAGTGAGCAGCACTGTCTTTTTGAGGATGAGCTGGCTTTGTTCAAGCGTTCTTCTGGCTGCAAGCTCATAAATACCGGCTACAATGCGTCTTACGGGATCATGGAGATCCTTTGCAAATCTCCCAATTCCTTCGGCGTTCGCAGCGGTCTGCCAAGAGCACATGTTTTTTATGATGCTTTGGTTCACGCATCAATCCGTGAATCTCTTGGCAACAACCAAATCAACTCGACCGCTTACAAACATCTTAACTACGACAATCTTGAAGATCGAATCTCAAAGAACAAGGAAGATGAGATAACTAAATTTATTGTCACTGATTCAATTTTTTCGATGCACGGAGGAATTGCGGATGTGAAAAAACTGCTCGAGATCGCCAAGAAATATGATGCACTTTTGATTCTCGATAATGCCCATTCTGACGGAATCTATGGGCGTGAAGGCAGGGGCATCGCGGAAATGCAGGGGATTACGTCTGAAGAAGACCTGAAATATATTTTTAATGCAGGGACTCTGAGCAAAACATTCTCTCAGATGGGTGGGTTCATCACCCTGCCGAAGGACTTTTCCGATGTCGTTCCCTTGTCTCATTACGGGTATATATTCTCAGTTGCTTTGCCCACTTTCCAAGTCGCGACGCTTAGGACTGTGCTCGCAATGATCATAGGCGAGGACGGGGACAGGAGAAGGCGCAAGCTCCATGACACTTCCGAATTTCTCAGACATACATTAAAGGAAAAAGGTTTCGACATAGGAAACAGCGTTTCTCATATTGCACCCGTAATGGTCGGAGACGAAGGTGTTTGCAAGCGCGCCGAGCACTCCTTGGTTGAAAAAGGGATTTTCGTGAAAGCTATCCATTGGCCAGCGGTAAAAAAGGGAGGCGCGCTGCTGAGACTGGCCCTGACTGCAAATCATGACTTCGAAGATGTTGAACATCTTACCGAATCGCTGGTGCGGGTGCGTGATAAATTAAGATTCTGATTTTACTGCATCATTGATTTTAACAAAGGTGCTGATATGTTATAATGTTAAAAGCATTAAACATATCAGCACCTTATTTTTTTTATGATCTATATTATTTTGTTGGCAGTTGCTCTTAATTTTTATATAGGCATTCTTACAATTCGCAATGATAAAAAAACTAGAGATTTGATACTATTTTCCATTCTCTGTTTTATGACAAGCTTGTGGGCGCTCGCAAATTTCCTGCTTTATTTTTATGGAAAGATAGTTTTTTTAAACCTAGCGTATGGTTTTGGAGCTATCGTAACTGGAACACTATTGCTTTGGACGTATGAGTATGATCACGTAGGTAAAAAATTATGGAAAAGTGTTGCCATTTTGGTAGCGGGGTTTTCTGTTGTTTCCGTTTCTATTTTTACTGATTTGGTTATTGGAAATGTTCAAGCGATTAGTTCAAGCGGCATTGTGGGAGAAAAAGGCTTACTGCTTGATGTTTATGGCGTATATCTTTTAGCAACAGTTCTGCTTTCCCTGTCCCGTATTATTTTTAGCTATCGTCGTCGAAGTGGTGAAGAAAGGAAGCAAACCTTACTTGTCTTGATAGGTGTTGGGGGTTTTACTGGCTTTTCGCTTTTAGTTAGTGCGATTTTGCCTATGTTTGGAATTTTAAAATTTACAAATTTGGACAGCCCAACTTCTCTTATTTTTGCCATATTCACTTCAATTGCAATCACGAAGCATCATTTCTTGGGGATTAAAATTTTTGTTACGCATATTCTGGTGGCTGTGTTGATTGTAGCATCTCTCGTTGAAGTTTTTTACTCAAATTCCATGCAGGAATTATTTTTTAGAATTATTTTTTTTATAGTAGTTTTTATTGCTGGCATACTGCTTTCCGAGAGTGTTTTGCGAGAAGCCTCTAGAAAAGCAGAATTAGAAAGTACAAATATTAAACTTTTGCATGCAAATAGTGAGCTCGAAAAACTCGATGAAGCTAAAACGGAATTTATTTCTATTGCTTCGCACCAACTGCGAACACCACTGACAACATCCAAGGGTTTCTTGTCGTTGGTTTTTGAAGGAAATTACGGGAAGATTCCTAAAAAACTAGTTGACCCATTGGCGAGAGTGCAAAAATCAAATATGCGCTTGCTTCATTTGATTGAGGACCTTTTGAATATTTCTAGGATTGAATCTGGTAGGATGGTTTTTGAATTTCAGAAAGAAAAGGTGGAAGATTTGCTTGAGGAGTTGGTTGAATCATTTGAATTACTCGTTAAGGAAAAAGGACTCAATTTTTCACTTAAACTTCCGAGGAGGAAGCTCCCTTTGATTTTAATTGATCGTGGCAAAATACGTGAGGCAATTTCGAATCTTATAGATAATTCTATTAAGTATACGGAAAAAGGGGGTGTGTCAGTCAGCGCGGAGTTGATTGGTGATGTGATTCGAATAGTTGTCTCTGACACTGGAATTGGAATTGCAAAAGAAGATCTGGAAAATATTTTTGGTAAATTTTCACGTGGAAGCAATCAAAAGAGGTTAACATCAACTGGTACGGGTCTTGGTCTATATTTCGGAAAAAAGGTTGTCGAAGCTAACCGCGGCAAGATGTGGGTTGAATCCGAAGGCGACAAAAAAGGCTCAAGCTTCATCATTGAAATTCCAGTGGAGCATGTGAATTAGTCCATAAAGTCCATCAAGTTTATCAAGTTGAAATGCGAAATGCGGGTCTGGATTCCCGCCTTTACAACAAGGGCGCTTTCTTTGGTCGCGCGGGAATGACAATTGCGTGAAGTGTAGCTAAAAAACAATGCCAAGAAGCATTGTTTTATGGCGTAAAAGTTATCCACTAGGCAGATTTATGTTATAGTGATACAATAACACTATAATAATTTACATAGAATATATGTTAAACAAAAACAAACTCGCGATCTTTGAAGGAAAAAAAATCAGAAGACATTGGGATGAAGAAAAGGAAAAATGGTTTTTTTCTGTGGTGGATGTTGTGCAGAGTTTAACCAACAGCAGCATCCCAAAGCGTTATTGGTCGGACTTGAAAAATAAGTTAAAAAAAGAAGGAAGTCAGGTGTACGAAAATATCGTACACCTGAAAATG
>AMFJ01016974.1_pt1 | contig 10330 bp, 10 predicted proteins | sample 427208 | NCBI WGS metagenome assembly AMFJ01 (sample SAMN02954298, study PRJNA114691) | groundwater metagenome | biome: aquatic; feature: subsurface aquifer; material: sediment; isolation source: subsurface aquifer sediment | place: USA: Rifle, CO | collected 2008-08
CGACTAGCTTGATTGACTCGATGGATGAAAATTTGCATAGCGTCTGCGTAAGGCAAAAATATATTTAATGGTTCGTAAGACTGTTTTATAACGTGACTTAAAACTGAACGCCCATTTCGATTCTCCATGCTGCCGCTGGGCAAAGCGCACCGCAATCGTTTCGGTACTGTACCCTAACACGTTAGCCAGATAGAGCAAGTAGAGATCCAGTGAAAAATCGTCTGGTGGGTTTGGTAATTGTGCCAGCAATGAACGATGAAACAGTTTCGGTTGCGCATTGATATCATACAACACTTTACCTAAGACCACACTAGCAATCACCGACATCCCGAACGTAAAGCCCCACTGGCCAAAGGATCGATTCAGCCGTTTACCTTTGATGATCACATCCTGCCGATTGAGTGCAATGAACTGGTGATACGCCTTGATGACGTCAGCTGGATCGGTTTGTAAATCGGCATGAGTCCAGGCCAATACTTCTCCTTGGGCTGCATGCAACCCTGCCATAATGCCATGACCATAACCAATATTCTTAGGCACGGTGACGCCCCGTGCAAACTGATAGCGTGAGTCTTGAAGTTGTTGGGATAATACGGTAGCGGTGTCATCGGTTGAGCCGTTATTGACGCAGATCAGTTCAACATCTGGTTCTGTAATGACAGCCGCAAACCGTTCTAAGACAATGGGAATGTTTTTAGCTTCGTTGTAACAGGGCACCACAATCGATAATTTCATAACCGTTGATAGACAAAAAAATCTTCGGTCTCAAATACGAGCATAAATTGGTAGTGCATCCCATCCTCCCCCACTACACCAGTGGTTGTGAGTTGAGTGAAGAAGATCCGTTCAGCCACCAGATCAGGATAACTGGTCCACTGCTGGACTTCACTGTCCGCTTTCATAAATCCAAAATTCTTTTGAATCAACAGTAAGTTCGGTTGATAAGACACCAAATCCGATTGATCTAAATTGCCGTAAACGCCACGCACCAAGCTAGTGGGATAAGGCGTCTGGTCAAAATAGATGTACGGCGATTTCAAAATACTGATCGGCTCAAGCGTTTGCTGACTTAACCAACTATTGAATTGCTCTGCAGAACGCACCTGCACTTGAAAACTTTCACTGAATTCACGCGTTTTAAAGGATTGATAATTTTTGCTGATGGTTGGTGCGTTGAAGATAAAGAGACTGATCACCAGTGCCGCCAAGACAGGCAGCTCATACTTAGCCAACCGACCGAGACGCACAGTAAAAATACCAACGGGTAGTAGTAAAAAAGCTGGAAACAAATACCAGAACCATAACTTATTCACAGTCAGCATAATGTAACCCATAAATAAGATCATGGCTGAGACCGCCAACCACACCGTATACTGACGTTGCCGCGCAGATTGCCACAGGTTATAGAGCACAACACTGGTACAGATGATCACTAGCCCCAGCGGTAAGTAATCAACGATAATGACAGAACTAAACCAAGCGGCGTAGTTGATGCCAGTAATCGACAATCCATGGCCAGAGGCATTATCCAGCATATTGCTCTGCACGGTATGAATGTAAAAATTGATACCCGTGCGACCTAGTGTTACTAGATATGGATTAGCCAAGATAAAGCCCAAACCAAACGCCGCAGCACAGGTGATTATTTTTTTAATTCCCCGATACCAAATCAGCATGGCCACACCCGCCACCGGTAGAAACAATACAAACGGTAATTTAAGCCCGAAGGCAATGCCTAAACAGAGAAAGGCCAACGGAAATTTTTTGCTGAGCAGCCAATAGATTCCGGCTAATCCAATGGCCGCCGCCATAAACTCTACACTAAAGGCTTTGGTATAAAAGTAATACGCTGGCATCGCCAAGATAAAGACAGCTCCCAATAGAGCGGGCGCATACTTTTGCCGGATCAACCAAATGCTTTTGATCACAAAAAAAATGCTTACTCCCAACCAGGCCGCTGAAATGCAGCGCAGACTGATCAGGTAAGCTTGAAATGGTAACCAGGCGTGGAACGGCCAGCTTAGTATGCCATACACATACCAAAATAATGAGCCGTAACCCCAGCCATCATGCAGTGTGACCAAGGTATATAAATCATGGTTAGTGAGCGACCTAAAAAACTGCGTCTCTAAGAAATCTTGGAACACCCACTCATCGTTAGACAACACATTCAATTGCGCTGCATCACTACTGGCATACCAATAGGCGGGCAGATTAATGGCGATAGACACGACTATACAAGCCAATAAGATCAGGCCATCACGCTGATAGGTTTTGAGAAACTGTCTCATGGGGTTGCTTGAAAATACTCTTGCCAATAATTGTAGGTGAGCAAATCGTTGGGAGTGCCCCAGCAAATATATTTATCAATCTCAAAGACTTTAACTCTTACGCCTAACTGCACTGCATTATTCATGCACTCGTCAACATAAAATTCATTGTTGATACGCGTATTTTTTTTAATCATCTCTTCAGCCGCTTGTACGAACATTTTTCCTTGTCGAAACCAAAAGGCTCCAACCACGGCGTGATCATGGATAGGATCTTTACTAATGGGCATTTTCACTGAAACATGTTTGACTGTCTGATCAGGGTTAACCTCCACCCAACCATACGCTTTAGGATTACGCTCTACTGTGACATTATTGCGAAAGGTAAAAATCAAAGCATCCACAGTTGAATCATCCATCAACTGCTGCCAACGTGCCTGATGATACGTAATGCCATTGTCACAAGCACCAATCAATAAAGCCTGCTCGTTATTAATATAATCTTTAGCTAATAAACAAGTACTGGCTTGCCCCTCCGTTAGATAATCAATTGGAATAATCTGGCATCCCGGATAGGCTTGCTCTAAGGTTTGACGTAATGGATAATAGGCCAGGTGTTCAGCGCGACAAATAAACACCCATTGATTACCTGACGGCAAGTCAGCGGTTGCCCGAATAATCATCGGCTGGCCATCAACCGGAATGAGTGGTTTAGGATCCGTATAGCCAGCCTGCGCAAAACGTGAGCCGGCCCCGGCTAATGGAATTAGAATCGTCATATCATCCCAATATACTTAGCATACGGTGATAATTTTGTCAGCAGTTTGGAATAGAGCATACAGCACCCCAAAACTATTGGAAAGGCCGCGCAGCTAGCCACGAAGAAATACAAGGGATTATCCCACCATGAAATTTGATTATACAGCAATATCAGCTTACCAAAGGCAATCAAATGCATCAGATAAATCGGCAGGCTGTATTTACCTACTGTCGCTAACCAACGTAACGGCGGAACCAGTAGAAAAAAGATCATGATACTGCTCATCAACCCAGCCAGGGCAATGAAACCAAGGAATGTGAACGGAACACTGAATTGAGCTAAATCAATGCGTGCAGTGAAGGCGGAATATGTTTTCACTGGCTCAATCCAGTCAATCACTTGAATACTGCCTAAATATACTGGTAACAACAATAATGCATACCATGGCCTCAAATTGGTTAGTCGATGACGCTGTTGGTAAATAGTGTCGATGACCACGCACAACGGAAATAAATACAGTGCCAGGTCAATCCCAAACGGAATGGAGTTATGGTAGCGTGCCGCAATGGGGTCGGCCAACAGAAACACTGCCAGCCAGGCAACCCAGAACAAAATGGCCCACCAAGTTTTGGCGTATTTCCGATAGACAGAAAAATAAATACTTAACGTGAAGCAGGCAGGTAGAAACCATAAAGGGGAAGCTATGTGATGCCAACTGCCGTACGCCAAGGTACGTGCAATAGGAAATGGATCAGTTAGTAGTGCATCTTTCGCTGGCCAGACATACCAAAATACATAGGGGACTAATAAGAGTAAAGCGCGTTTCTTGATGAAGCCAGTGGTAATTGGTTTAACAAATAAAATAGATAAAGCAAAAAACATTGCCATATGAAAATAATTCACTGGCAAGAAAGTACTGATGAAGTCTTGAAACGGTCGCCACCAACTTAAATTGGCAGTTGGGATGGCAGTCGTTAGTACACCAATATGACCCCACAATACACAGATGATCAGAAAACCCTTGAGTTGGTCGATGTGTAAATCTCTCATTGTGGTTGCGTGAAATAATCTTGCCAATAGACGAATTCTTGTAGATCCTCTGGTGTCCCCCACTGACAAAATTTTTCGACTGTAGAAATTTTTACCGGTAAGTGATCCCACACCAGTAAATTATAAACCAGGCTAACGTAATATTCACCATTAAGATTGATATCCTCATCAACCAACTGCTGAAAATATTTTTTGACCAACTGGCCAGATTTAAAATAATAGGTACCATCCGATTGATAGGAGTCCATTTTGTTTTCTGTCCAGGAATACTTTTCTCGGATTTCAATTAAATTTTGATCCGCATCTATTTTACATGAGGCATATAAATTGGGTCCAAGTAAATGTGGATGGAACCCAATATAACACGGAATAGCACCGGCACAGGCAGTGATTGCCGTCAGCTGTTTAAAAGCTGAGTAGTCCCACAGGGCGAAAAAATCACAGTAGTTGACGATGACGGGCTCATGCTCTTGAATATGTTCCTGAGCAGATAATACAGCCCACACTGGACCTTTTTTAGCTGGCTCGACACCAACAATTTTTCCGGTGGGCATGATCCGTTCTAATTCGGAACGAAGCGCCGTATTGTCTAAATGATCCTTGTTACAGATAAATAAAAAATTGGTTTCGCCCGGAAATAAACTCACCACATATTCAATAATTGGTTTCCCTGCTACTTTGATTAGTGGTTTGATATCCTCGTAACCAGCTGCTACAAAGCGGCTGCCCAAACCAGACATCGGAATGACTATTTGCATAGCTGGATGCGATATTGCTCTTGTTCCATCGCACGTAATTTATCTCCTTCGTTAGGGGGTAGTAGTTGTACTGTACAGCCTAGCGCAGTAATTTGTTGATGTAAGTAAGCATTGGCGGATTGTACATCTGGATTGTTTTCCAAAACAGCCGCATCTGGAAAAAGGCTCGGCAATAGTGGTGGATCGGCCCTAACGATAAATGGTGGAAAATCCGCTTTCACCAGATTATTGATTGTATGCAACCGAGAGACAACTTCATTTGCATCCTCTCCACACACAATCAAACCATGATTTTCTAATAAGATCAGGCGAGGCGAAACGACAGTGAGGTGAGCTTTGATCATATCGGCTAATTCTTGCCCCGGGGTAGCGTATGGAATCACGATCGGTTCATATTGTGTTAACAAACTGGCTAATTTCTCTACCCCACCTACCTGACAGTTATAAATATTGGGATAAACGGCATGGACGTGGATAACGATACGCGGTAATAGCAAGTGCATGGGCCATTCCATTGATGGTTGTTCGTCACCGCTAGATTCACCGCCAAGCGCGACCCAGCCACGCTGAACGGACATGGCCTTCAGCGCGGTGCCTGAGGCCTTAATATACATGATGCCGTCGCTCGCTTTCACCGACGTATTGCCGCCGCCACCTTGCACTAAATCAAGGCGCTCACCAACCTGGTGAGAAATGTGTAGTAAATCGTTTAGAGCCGCAATCATGATTTATGAATTTCGCTGTAATAATAGAGAATAAACAACTGCCGGATACCATCGTAATCGGCATGCCACTGCGGTGCCACAGTAATCAGTTCTTCAAAATTAGGTATGCTCTGGTGGGCAATGGCTTGCACCTGTTCAACGGTAATCGTGCCGATACATTCTAACCGTTGTCGCTCCAGATCATCTTCATACCCATGACTAGCGCTTAATCCGGTAACAGCTGCTAAAGGCTCAAGTAATGGGTCCAGGTGAATAGAGTTATCACAGATGATGACTAATTTCAAAACCGATGGCTGCCCGGCAACCATGGCTCCGACGGGCTGTAAGGAAATAATAATGTCAGCAAAGTTGCGTTGCGGTTTAATATATTTACTGGCATCATCGGCACGAGCCGCAAATTGTTGTTCAATATCCGCTACACTATGGCCACGGTCATGCTGATCTCGTTGCAGTTTCCAAAACCGACGCAACTCTTCGGCTGGATCCAGATAAATTTTAATGTCAAACATATCACGCATCCGCTTCAGATAAAACGGGTGTAAGCCAACATAGAGAATATTTTTGTTCGCTTGAATGTTAGCTGGTCGCGTAAACCGCCCGGTGGAATGATCATACGCACTACGCTCAATAGTATCACCTTGCTTTAAGCCGGTTGCCTGGTTAAGTTCTTGGTGTAAACGATTACCTTTGGGATCAAGATGCGTTAACTGCTCCCAATTAGCATCATGCCGTTCCCATTTATGCGCATCGTCACCATCCACAATCATCGTGTGCTCTTTACCAAACACGTCAATTAATAAGTTGGCCAGAGTATTTTTTCCAGAACCAGAATCACCACCAATCCCAATCAATGTAGACTGAGTATCGGTTTTATATTCTAAGTTACTGCGCACCCCTAAACGATAAATCCAGACTGCATTCATCACCAGGGCAGCGATAAAAAGAGTGAACGTAAGATTTAACAGCAATGGATTACCGAGCGCAATATCACCTTGACTAAGCATAACGTAACATAAATAGGACAATGTGAGTGACCAAAAGCTTAACCTGGGAATTTCTTCATATTTAGCAAAAAAATAGACGTAAAACGGCAACGACCAGTACAGCCAGCCTGGCATCGGTGGCACAAACACTACAAAGACCGTAAATAATAAACCAAGCACCAATAGAAAGGCATCTCGGTTGATCTTACGGTAAGGCAAAAAATTCAAGAATAAGATAAAGACGGCCGCAGGAGCTAATAACAATTTCAAATCCTGTTCAAAAAAAGGCAGATGGACTAAATACACTTTAGCAGCTTCGGCCGTACCAAACACACTCTGGCTAAACCCACTCGACCATAGATATGGACTCATCAGTCCGATAGCCACCAGCAGACAAACGAACACCTGCCCCACTTGCTGTTTGAATGGATAGCGATTGGCATAGAAGTAGATAAAATAAAATGGCACCACCGCCAATAAATGTGTTTTGGTAGCAATGCCAATACCCAAGATGATACTAGCTAATAAGGTTTGACGCTTAAATAAGAAGGCTAAGCTGATCAATAACAGCGCAGTTGGTACGACATCTAGTTGACCGTGCACATAGTTAATGTAGAACAAAACGGGCGATGCCCAGTACAGCCACAGCACGGTTTTTTCTTTGAGCTCCAACCAGCGACATAAGATCACATAGATTATAATATCGGCAGCCAGTAAAGGTAGCCGCATGATGAGCAAATCGGCTTGCTCAGGCAGCCAACCAAACAAGAAGCGAACCAAGCCAAAAACTGCTAACATCACCGGTGGGTAGGGGAAAGCGGTCGCTTGGTCAATCGATACAAAATAATCGTAGGGATTTTGAAAACCAGAAACAACAAAGTAATTGACAAACGGAATAAACCCTTGGCTCATGAAACTGGAAGCCAATAGACTACCAACGATCAGTTTGATAACCAGAATAATCCAAAACCAAGTTGTGAAGTATTTTTTATTTAAAAACATAATGCTTACACCCTAAAAAATTGGTTATCGTTGTTTGACCGATCGCTATGATATTGGCCACACGTGGATCCATTCCCAACCAATGTACTAATAGGTAAATGAACCCCAGACTCATCGCCAGCGAACAGACATAGATTGTGATAAAACGAGCGATCTGGTTACCTATCAAGTGGGAGGTAGACTGTTGCCGAAATGTCCAGGAAGCGTTAAAGAGATAACTCAGCGACAAACCAGTGACATACCCAATGGCACTGGCAACGAGGTAATTAATTTGACCATAGTGATAACTAAGGAAAAAAATCGCGTAGTTTATTACTGTGCTTATGCCGCCAACCACAATAAATTTCCAGGCTTGTCGCATAACCATTTTGCCCCTTAGTGTAGAGGGTTAAATACGTCCAGTCAATCGGCAATAAGCCAAATACACCCGCTCTGAGTAACGTAACGGCCGCGCTGGCTTAGCCGGTTCGATCATCAATTGCAGAACCGCGTCTGTCTGTGCTTGCCACTGTTGCCAACCCATCAAGGCATCCTGATGAGCTTGCTCACCTAACTGGGCTAAGTTGAGTGATGGTAGCGGTTGTGTTACATCGCTATAGAGCCAACCATTAGTGCCAGATTGAATATACTCGTTAAGGGTAGGATGATCAGAGCCAATCACCAGCATGCCCATCCCCAGCGCTTCTAACGAAGCCATCCCAATCCCCTCATAATAACGAGGTGCAATAAAGATATTGCTGCGTTGTAACAGTTTTCGGTACTGCTCAGCGGCGATGGTGCCTTGCACTAATTCAATATGATAGTCTGTCATATCTTGATCAGACGGGTAGACTGCCTTAAAGCCGTCATCATCAGGATCAATTTTTAAAATGCACTGAGCAATCTGCTGTTGACCAATCAGTTGCTTAACCTGCTGCCAAGTAATGTCGGACCGTTGCCAAAAAAATACCCGATTACTTTCATAATCTGGCTGTGGCGGTAAACTACCAGGATCAATCCAATATTGGAAATAATGCGTACTTAAACCATAGCCTTGCAGCTGCTCATGCAACGTTCGACAAAACGATAAAATCGTCATCGGAATCGTCAGTAATTCCAGCCAGAAACTTTTACCATAAGTGTGTACACCATCGTACATCGGGGCCCACATCACATGAACCTGTAATCGTCTTAATTCCGCAAAGGGCATCAATGATTGGAAAAAAAAGACGGCGGTACAACCACTCTGATTAATCTCTGCCGCGGTAACCATCTGACCACCCCGCCAGCTGTCATCCCAAAAATCAACAATGGTAAAGTGTTGCGCAAAGATCTTGCGCAAAAAATCACCCGAATGGGTTTTTTGATGAAACGAATGATCTACAAATGCCAGTAGGGGTTTCATCATGGGCGTTGAGCGCCTAAACGCTTTAAATCCGCTTCCACCATCATTTTAACTAACTCTGGAAAAGTGACTTGAGGTTGCCAATGTAAGGTGAGCCGCGCTTTGTCTGAAGATCCATACAAACTATCTAAATCAATCGGGCGATACAACTTGGGATCGATCGTAATATACTGTTCCCAATCGGTGATCCCTACGGCCGCAAATGCCAAGGCTAGAAATTCACGCAACGAGTGCACCTGACCCGTGGAGATGACATAATCATCCGGCTGAGATTGTTGCAACATCAAATACATGGCCCGCACATAATCACCGGCAAAGCCCCAATCACGCCGACTTTCAATATTACCTAAGTTAATATGATTCGCTAAGCCAAGTTTAATTTTGGCGACGCCCTGACTAATTTTGCGCGTCACAAAATGCTCACCCCGCAATGGTGATTCATGACTGAACAGGATACTATTAGCGACAAATAAATTATAACTTTTTTTATAAATATTCCCCATCCAATACGAATAGATTTTGGTCACGGCGTAAGGATTCGTTGGCTGGAAGGTGGTATGTTCAGTTTGCAAACCATGATCATGACTGACCCCAAACATTTCACTGGTGGCCGCATTCAATAGGCGGGTTTTCGGGGAATGCTTGAGGACTGCTTCCAAAATATAGAGCGTGCCCAACGCATTGGTGAGCGTGTATTCTTTCGGTTCCTTCCAGGATTGTCCTGGAGCCGATAACCCTCCCAGGTGATACAGTTCATCGGGTTGAATCTGCTTAATAAGATTCATCACCGCAGTTTCATCGCGTAGATCACAATCAAGGTATTTAACCTGCTGCTGGATACCAAGATACTGATGATTACTTAAATCACTATCAGGACGCTTCACACCAATCACCTGATAACCTTGTTGCACTAAAAACTGTGCTAGGTAGCTGCCGTCCTGGCCCAGTACACCAGTAATGAGCACCGTCCGTGCTGTGGTCATGCCTGGAGCACTAAACACGCTACCGTCCGAGCGGCGGCCGCCTGATCAGGATCATAACCTTGAGCAGTATGAATGTCGTAATATTCACAATTCACACAAGCGGCTTGATCGGATAACTGCCAACCAGTGGCATGGTATTGATAGAAGGTTTGCTCAATCACTTGTCCACCAAACGTATCCACTACGCGCTGCAACATCTCGGCATTAAACACCTGCTGGAAACCACAATCTTGGAACCGCCCATATGGTACAGTTAAATACAATTTGCCACTCGGTTTTAGAATGCGCTTAAATTCTTTAATCACTTCTAGATGCGATTGAAAGTCTTTTTTTTGATAGGTAGGATTATCTGTGTAAATGGAATTATCCATCCCAACGTGTTCAAGGGTTGAGATACAGGTGACCACATCAAACC
>AMFJ01036116.1_pt1 | contig 10330 bp, 11 predicted proteins | sample 427208 | NCBI WGS metagenome assembly AMFJ01 (sample SAMN02954298, study PRJNA114691) | groundwater metagenome | biome: aquatic; feature: subsurface aquifer; material: sediment; isolation source: subsurface aquifer sediment | place: USA: Rifle, CO | collected 2008-08
TTTGTTCCCTATTGTATTCTCCCGTTCATTCAGCAAGAGGTTTTATCTTGTCAGGATTCTCATTTGCAAACTCTACTTTTACAGCTCTTCCCATGATTTCCTGCCCATTCATCGCTTTTTGCGCCTTAGCGGCATCTGCAGGATTGACGAATTCTACGAACCCGAAACCTTTGCTTTTGTTTGTCTCTTGTTCAAGTTTTACCCTAGCAAAAGCGACTTCCCCAAACTTTGAAAATTCGTCTCTGAGATCCTTTCCTCTCAACTTTCGATTCAATCCTCCTACAAAGAGCTTAGTTTGGCTGATGATAGCGTTTTCTGATGACATAGAGCAAACAAAAAAGGTAAAATATTGGCTACCAAAAATGTATGATTTTTTTGACCAAATACAACAAGATTTTATGCCTCAAAAATTTGCATTTTTGACAAATCTGGATATAATAGAGATATACTAAAAGTCATTTATCCTTTATAAACGTACGCATGACAGATCCTATCCAAACAACTGATGATATTTTGTGATGAGAAGATATATTTGCTGCAATACCACCAGCAACTCCTGAAGAGGTAGTTGCTCCTTACGATACCCTCTTAGAAAAAAAATATCAATTTGAGCCTATTCCTGAAGCAGCACCTGTAGCACAACCTGTTCGTCCGGTTGTAGTGACTCCTGTACAGCAAGCGCCTGTGGCGCAAGTACAAGTACAAAGACCTGCTCCTGTACAAACACCAGTACAACAAGCCACACCGGTAGCACAAGTACAAGCTCCAGTTCAGCAACTAGCTCCCGTACAAGCAACTGTAGAAGTTCCCTTAGACAAAAAACTTCAGACAGATGTACAGAAAAAATTCGGTGAATTATATTTCACTACCAAGAAAATTTACGAACTCAAAGATAAATTAGGGACTACTGAAGAGACCTTTGATATCCTTTGAGCCAACAACGACAAGATCTTCATCTCTTATAGATTTTTGATTGATGAAACTAACGATCCTATACTCTTCATCACTAAGATAGAACAAGACAAGGAAACAGAAGAGGAGACAAAAAATGAATTGAGATTCACCTTCAACGAAGAATCCTCATCTTTGGAAGTGATGATAAACGATACCCTATTATTCGATGAAATAAAAGATTTCACTGAAGATCAAAAGAAAAAACTGCAAGTCGTAGACAAGATCAATAAATTCACTTTCTTGGCTTCAGAAGAAGTGAGAAAATTAGAAAAAGAGATCAAAGAAAAAGAAGAAGCGGAAAGAGAAAGAAAGAGATTACAAGAGATCTTCAGAAACTTCTAAATCACAAATATAACTAATAACGAAAAACTAAAAGTGAAAAACGATGGAATCTTTTTTAATTAATAAAAAAATCCTACACTATTCACTTTTCACTATTAGTTATTAACTAATTGTTATCATTAGATCCATTTTTTTCTTCTGAAGAACAAGAGAAATCCGACACAGACGACTAACATGATACTCATGAGGATGGAGAAAAAATACGGTGATGTCTGTCCAGGTAAGGTTATGTTCATTCCATATATTCCGCTGATAAGCGTGAGTATTCAGGTGATTGCAGCAAAGGTAGTGAGTACGCTGATCATAGAATTGGTTTTGATATTCATAAGCGAATTGTAGGTATCGGCAAGTGATTCTATATTTTCAAAGCTGATCGCAATCGTATTCATTATCTTCTCCAGCTTATATTCCAGATCCTCAAAATACACATCAAGATCTTCCTTATAAAATTTTGGCAGCGTATCCTGCAGTTTGTCCAAGATCTCTTTATGAGGTGCGAAGGTATGTTTGAGGGAAACGATATTACGTTTTTTAATCGTAAGATTTTCCAATAATTGTTTTTCTAGCTTGCTGGCAGCAAACAATTGCTCTTCCAAAGTGATGACATCTTTGGAATATTTGGTAAGCGTCTTGATGCTTTTATCGTACATTGTATCCAAGACCTTATAAAGGATATAATAGGGGGAAACTTTAAAATCCTCATCTGATTCTTTTGATTTGAGTTCTTCTCAATATTCTTCGATGATAGACTTGATATAGGTGGTATCGAATTTCGTCATCGTCACGATGATATTTTTTCCGAGAATGATGCTAAACTCATTCAACAGATATTTTTTATTATCTGCATTATATTTTGGAAAGTTAACGACTATGAACATATAGTCTTCGTAGATATCTATCTTCTCTTGATTGGTAAGCTCAAGCAGATCTTCCTCGATCAATTCATGCAGATCATATTTTTTTACAAGATCATCAATCTCAGCTTTTTGTGGTTCAAAAAGATGTATCCAGTCTATATTTCCAAAATGCAGAACAGTTTTCATGCCTTAGTGGGTAAAGGAAATGAAATTATGATATCATACTGATAAGTTCATCAGAAAGCCCATGATTAGCTATATATCCATTGCTAGCTTCTCTCATTTTGGTGAGTTCTTCACCAAATCGTTCTGGAACGATGAATTTTTTTGCATCTCTTTTGCTCGCAAATTCCACTTCAGCGGTTTTGAGATCTTGGAGATTTTTATAGATATCAAGTTCTATGATGAGTCATTCGTAAGGTATATAGTAACGTGTTTTTTCGATGAAATGATTTTCTACCTGAAATCGGAATTGATCAAATTCTTCTTTGGTGATAGTTGCTTCTATCTCTTCTCTTACGAGTCCATGTCACTTCTTTCTCGTAACCTTATATTCATCTCAGATATGCCTTACTCTGATGCTTTTACCTGAAGTAGGATCGTTAAAATATCACTGGATGATTTCCTTATGAGGAAATTGTGAGATATCTAGAGGTATCGTTTTTATCAAAAATTTTCTTTCGATTTCAAGTGCCATATTAATATAATTAATAATTTAAAATGAATAATGAATGATGGCGGTTTTTTTTTATTAATAAATATATTCCATCATTATTAATTTTTCATTATTCATTGTTCATTAAGTTTTTTATGCTTTCTATATGCAAGCAAATAATGTATCTTGAGTGTAAATGCGATGAAGAAGAGTATCCATCCCAGCGTAGCGAATACAGAGATATTCCTATATTGTTTTTGTTGTGCGTTCATTTGTGGTACGATATCTTCATTAGATTCACTAGACTCATCCATAGTATTGAGTGAGCATCCTAATTTTTGGATGATGGATTTGAGGTTGTATTGATATCTTACTTCAGCTCTAGTATAATAACTTGCAAGCAATGTACATTCATCTGCTGATCCTCCTATGTTTCCTGCTTCCTGAGACATCCTTCTAAACATGATAGGACTGATCATTTTGTTGAGTGCCATCCCTGTCGCAGTGTGAAAGTTATAGGTGCTTTCTGTCTTGTTCGCTCCTCCATAGGATTGTTTGTCAGTAATCAATATCTTGAGGTCCATACCTGTGTCGATAGGAATCCAGGTGCTTGGGTAGAAAGTCAGATAATTTCCATTTCGTTTGAGATTTTCAGATCCATAGAAATATTGTTCTCCGTCAAAGTTTATGATAACGCTATTCTTATCTACGCCCTTGCCAATATCTTTGATATCAAAGATGAAATATTGATCTAAAGTTATCCTATCATTAGTATTTTTTGGATAGATCAAGCTGATGCTCGGAGGCACGATATCCGGTTCGCATTCAGGAACTTTTGCAAAGTCCAATGCAAAATCTCCTTGGAGCGGATATGTCTTATTTGTCGTCACCGCTTCAGAACCTGTCCCCAAAGTAAACGCCTCTTTGCCTACGATATTGCTTTTGAAGTAGAGTTGGAAGAACGATAGTGTTTCTGTAGATGAAGAAAAAATAGGATTCTCTATCTCAAGGATGATCTTGTTATATTCGATTTTTGAAGTCGCTGTTCCATTGCTCGTACTTGGTAAGATACGTACGATTTCTATATTTTCTGGATTGTAGTAGAATACCAAAGTGAATTTGGTGACTTTCTGCCCTTGCGGAGAAAATAGGATATCGGCAGAATTGGTGCAGCCGGCATGGAGTTGATCCGTAGGTTGAAATCTTACATCAGAATAAAGCGGTTGAAAAGTGACTTTTGCTCATCGTGCACTTCATAACATCGCAAACATACCGAGCAGTCATCGGGTGATTAATTTTTTTGTTTTTATCATCAGCTACGCTAATGGAGTAAAATGTGATTATAGTATACAAACAAGCCTCAAAATATCAAATGGAAATAAAGAGAAAATGAAATAAAAATAATTGCTTTTTTGTGGGGATTTAGTATAGTTTAGGGAGATTTATTAACTATTGTCAAATATGGTATCTTTAGACTCCAAAAAGAAAAATTTACTTAAAGTTCCCCAAGCAGCAGATAATTTGGAAACATATAAGGAATATGCCAGAGAAAACGTTATTTCCGTATTTCAGTTGGATGATTTTTCCAAAAAAATCCCTTTTGAATGATATGTGGAAAATACGGATCATGGAGCGGAACATACCTACAATGTATTCAAAAAATCTTTGGAAGTCGCAGATGCAGTAGAGCAAAATACTGATATTCCTGTAGATAAAGAACTGCTCTATATCATGAGTGCAATGCATGATAGCGGAAGATTCCGTTTGCCTATAGCAAAAGAAGGCGATACGGAAAAACAGCAACAGGCCAAAGAAAAGAAAAGAAAGACAGCAGAAAACAAACATGCTCGTTATGGGGTTGCTCAAGTCAGATTATGAATCAAAAAGCTTAAGGAAAAAAATATCATCATCTCTGATGAAGATCAGAAAAAGATAGAAGATTATGTATTGAATCATGATTTTTTCAATGAAAGATTGGATGGAGATACGTATCATGAACCTATGAGTATCGAAGGACAGATTACAAGATTGGCTGACAGGATCAGCGTCCCTATCGACCAAGAGATCACGAGATATCGGGAAACCGGAAAAAGGCTCGGCACCAAATATTTCAACAAAGATATTACATGGCAAGAGAGAGTGGATTTCAGTTTTGCAAATATGTGAAAGTATATCAAGTGGGGAAAATTTGATGAATTTACGTTTTTCTTATCTCTTCTGTCTCAAAAGTCTTCCGACTTTTTCAACCCGGTTTTGGCGGAGATCTACCAGAAATGGGCAGCAAGCAAACAACAAGGAATCGATACGGTCTTGCAGATTGCAAGAGACGAATGATATAGCGATCAAGACATCCAAGAAATGAAAAGTTTGTTAGATAAATACCTTGAATATTTCGATATCCGTTTTTAATTTATATGCATACATAAGATGAAAATAGTATTTTGCGGTGCCCATGGAGTAGGTAAAAGTACCCTAAGCACATTATTATCAGAAAAATTATGATTGCCGATATTGCATGATATCGTAGTGGATGCACATAGGCTCGGATTCGTCATTAATGAAAATACACCGATGGAAACCCAGATGTGGCTCACAGGAAAACAATTGGAACAAGAAAAGATACATCCCAAATTCATAGGGGACAAATGCATCTTTGATTATTATATCTATGCGGAAGCATTGAATATGGACAAAGAAATGACCAATGTCATCAAAAAGATAGCATTGCAGACGTATGCATATGATCATGTGTTTTTCATCAAACCGGAATTTGCAATCGTAGATGATGGCTTGAGAAGTACCAATATAGAATTTCAAAACGCAGTAGATAGTGTCTATGAAAATTTTTTGAAAGAACATAATATACCGTATACCTCTCTTACAGGAAACGTAGAAGAAAGAATGGTACAAGTATATATGAAGTTGAATATAGTATAAATCACAAGATAAATATCATTGATTTTCTGATTATTTTTCATACCCTTGATGTATATATAAATGTTTTTATCCCTATCATCACGCATGGCTTCCGAACTCAAAAAATTTGAAGAAAAACGTAAAACGAGTATAGCAAATACTATAGGGAGCGGTTTGCGATTGTGAGTGGAAGAGCTTTCGCGTGCAGTGAGCGGTACCAAAAAACCTACAGCAAAATGAGAGACTCTCGCAAAAAATCAGATATCCAGAGAGCTCGATACATACGAAAATGCTAGGATAGAAAAAAATAAGAAACAATCATAATTTTATTTTTCATAAAAAAAATGACTACTGATCAGATCGTAAAAAATATTGTTGAGAAGGAACTCCATTTCCATTTCGCAAAAAGCGGAGGACATGGCGGGCAAAATGTAAATAAGAGAGAGACCAAAGCGGAGCTCTATTTCAATATCCACGATTCACAAAGCCTCACTCCCAAACAAAAATTGAGACTGATCAGACTCGCAGGAAGCAGAGTCCATCATGAAGAATGAATCCTTATCATGACCTGTCAGGAAGAACGTTATCAACATGCAAACAAAGAGAAAGTGATCCATCATTTCAAACAATTATTGAACGAAGCATGCAAGGAACCTAAACTCAGGATCCCTACCAAACTCCCAAACTCTCAACGTGAATCTCGTATCCAGGAAAAAAAGATTACAGGAAAAACAAAACAACTGAGACAAATTAGACCATTAGATTATTAGAAGTTTAGATTGTTAGATACTTGGAATTTATCATCTATCATTTATCATCTATCATTATTTTTTATGATTGCAATATACAAACAATATTTTGCTGCAGAACTAGCGACACAGATTGAAATTCCTAGAGAAGACATACTCGCATTGATAGAGATTCCACCGGAAAACATTCCTGGAGATTTAGCGTTTCCATGTTTTCAACTCGCCAAACAAGCAAAAAAATCCCCAAATATATTAGCAAAAGAATTCTCTGAAAAATTCAGTTCTCCTTTTTTTGAGAAATTTGAAGCTGTCGGTGGATACGTAAATGCACATATCAACAAAAATAAATTCATCAATGAATTTTTTTCTTCTAATGTTTCAATGTTTCAATCTTCCAATCTTTCAACAAAACCGAAGGTTTTAATCGAGTACATGAGTGCCAACCCAAATAAGCCGCTTCATATCTGACAAGCGAGAAACGTGTGTGTGGGAGATAGCATGAGAAGGATTTATGAATATCTGAGATATGACGTTACAAGCTGTGATTATGGTGATGATAGCGGAGTGAATATCTGATATAATATAGTAGGGCATCTGTTCTATGGTATCCCTGTAGAGACAGAAAAAAAGTTCGATCACTACTGTGGAGAGATTTATGTGAAGATGAGACAGCTCGAAGAAGACGCTATTTTCAAACAAAGGTTGTCAGAGACATTATTAAAAATCGAAGAAGATACTGACCCAGAGATAAAAAAATTACATCAGAAATATACCCAGGATTGTACGCATCAACAGATGGTGAGCTGCCGAAGGATGGGAGCATATTTCAACCTCGTCGCATGGGAGACGAATATCCTGCATCTCAAATTTTTTGCTGATGCGATGACTATACTCAAAGAAAAATGATTCGTAAGATTTGCTGATGATGGCGATGCAAAAGGATGTCGGATACTTGATCTTTCATCATTACCGGAATACGCTAAAGAGGAAAAACAATATCAGATCATGATCAAGTCAGACGGTTTAGCGACCTATGTTGCAAAAGATATCGCCTTCGCAATGCGGAAATTCTGATACCTCAACAAAAACTTCGGATACGAACAATCATGGCAGGATCCGAGAGGGATCAATATGTATACGACTACTGCAGATAGTGAACAGTGAAAAGAACATACATTTTGAAACTATGATATAGCTCTTACGGTCATTGATTATAGGCAGATTCCACCTCAGACAATTGTAAAGTCAGCATTGAAATTGATGGGACATAATCAAGAGGATAAACAATATTTACCGCTTGGATATGGTGTCGTTTATTTGACGCCTCAGACACTTTTGAAACTCAAATATACACTGAGCGACGAAGAGCAGAAAGAAAAGAAACTGCCTTTTGCGAGCAGAAAATGACGAACCGTGACGATAGATGAAATGCTGGATATGCTCCACGCAAAAGCATATGCAGAAACCAAAGAGAGGAACGCAGAAAAAGATGCTGCACGATTGGATCATGTCGCTGAGGCGATGGCAATCTCCGCTTTGAGATTCTTTTTGATTAGAGGTGATGTCACCAAAGATATCGTGTTTGATCTGGATGAAGCGATGGATATGCAAGGGGAGACCTGAGCATATATCCTCTATACGTGAGCAAGGGCGCAGAGCATTGTTGATGGTGCATGAATATTTGATAGCGCAAAAGTTGATTATTCACTGCTTCAAGAAGAGGAAGAATTCTCATTGATCAAAAAAATAAGTATGCTGGATGAAGTGATTTGAAGGGCAAAAAATGATCTTGCTCCTCACTATCTCGCAAAATATTGCTTTGATCTAGCTCAGCTTGTAAACAGCTATTATGCCCATACCAAGATACTAGTAGACGATGAAAATCTCAAGATGACAAGGATCGCTTTATTACAGAAAGTCATAGAGACATTAAAGCAAGCGATGGCTTTGATAGGTATGGTTTTTGTAGAACGCATGTAAATATACTATTAAAATATTTAGAATATTAAAATATTAAAAAATTTATCAGTAAATTATTTATGCAAACAATTTTTTAATCTTCCTAATCTTTTAATTTTTTAATCTGTTAGTCTTTTAATCTATTAATTAAGAAATAATGAAGTTACGTGAAGAACGAGAACAACGTGGTATCATAAATCAATTTTCAAATGAAAAGGTTTTTGACCTCTTGGACGCAGGAGGACAGAAATTCTATATCTGATTCGATCCCTCCGCAGATTCACTCCAACTTGGAAATATGTTTTCCGTGATGGCAGCGATACACCTCATGAGATACGGTAACAAATGTTATTTTCTCGTAGGTTGAGCGACAGGGATGATCGGTGATCCAAGTCTCAAAGATGCAGAAAGAAAATTCCTTTCTGAAGAAGAATTGAGACACAATGAGCAATGCATTTACAACCAGCTCAAACACTTTTTGGAAAATATCCAAAAAAATTATGATATAAAATTCGATTATGAAATGGTGGATAATTATGATTTTTACAAAAATATGAACTACCTCAAATTTCTCAGTGAGGTAGGAAAATATATCACCGTCAATACCATGATCGCCAAAGAATCCGTGAAAAAAAGGATAGAGGATCCGGACAAAAGCATCACGTATGCGGAGTTCAGTTATATGTTGATACAAGGATATGATTTCGTTCATCTCTACCAAAATGAGGGTGTGAAGATACAACTTTGATGATCAGATCAACGATGAAATGTGACGACAGGTATGGAGATCATCAGAAAAAAATTAGACCAAGAAGCATTCTGTCTGACGATACCATTGATCACCGATGCTTCAGGAAAAAAATTCTGAAAATCAGAATGAAATGCGATTTGGGTGGATGAAAAAAAGAATAGCCCGTATTTTGTATATCAGTTTTTCATGAATGTAGAGGATGCTTTGGTAGGGAAATTACTTAAGGTATTTTCACTCAAGACCGTAGCTGAAATAGATATCATCGTAGCAAAACATATGGAGAATCCATCAGATCGTTATGGGCAAAAAGAACTTGCTAACCGAGTAGTGGAAGTATTGTTCTGAAAGGACGCAGTGAAACAGGCAGAGAAGATCTCAGAAATATTTTTTGGACAAGGAGACAAATTAGAGACTATAAAAATTATGTCTTCAGATGACATCAAAGCATTACAAAAAGAGACAGGAGGGACTACAATTACGAATTACGAATGATCAATTATAAATATTTTCACTCAGGCGGGACTTACGGAATCAAATGGTGAAGCAAAAAAACTTATCGCCTCAGGATGATTGTATTGCAATGAAAATAAAATCACTGATCTCCAGCATATGATAACAAAACAAGATTTTATCAATGGTGTCCTTCTCCTCAGAAAAGGAAAAAAACAGTTCAAAATTGTTAATCTAGTTTCTTAGTCATTGCGACCCCGGAGTACTCCGGGGGAAGCAATCTTAATATTTTAAAATATTTTTTTATCAAAAAATAATCTGCTTAGGTGGATTATTTTTTAATGTCATTCTGAAGACGTCATCCTGAATTTATTTCAGGATCCAATCATATGCTCTTTTATATTCAGCTTGGTACCGTAATGATAAGCGTTCCAGAGTATTGACCTACTGCTTGATAAGCAGGGATATTTATCTGGAGATCGACTTGAGATGTCTGTATTTTACATACTTCACCTACACCTCCTATTTTTCATAGGATAGGAGTATCTACACCGATAGGAGTTCGTGCATTCAATGAAGATCAAGCATTAGGAGTACATGCTCAAAGCACTACTGCTGCTGCAGGATTTTTGATGGATACGTTACTTCATGCAATAGTATGGCTAGGATTGTTAGTGAAGACATTGAGAAGATCACT
>AMFJ01025545.1_pt1 | contig 10326 bp, 13 predicted proteins | sample 427208 | NCBI WGS metagenome assembly AMFJ01 (sample SAMN02954298, study PRJNA114691) | groundwater metagenome | biome: aquatic; feature: subsurface aquifer; material: sediment; isolation source: subsurface aquifer sediment | place: USA: Rifle, CO | collected 2008-08
CGGGTCATGCTCCTCAATAACGATTCCCAAGACCGGTGGATCAACGGCACGGTGGGGACGCTCTTCAAAGCCGAGTCCAACAGTGTCTATGTCAAACTGGACGGTGGAGAAGTGGAAAGAGTCGAGCCGGTTAGCTGGACCTCTTACAAAACCACCTTCAACCCGGAGACCTCTCTTCTGGAAACAAAGGAAGTCGGTGTTTTCAAACAGATACCCCTAAGACTTGCCTGGGCGATCACCATTCACAAGAGTCAGGGAAAGACTTTTGAGAGGGTGGCGGTAGATCTTGGTCGGGGAGCTTTCGCCCACGGGCAGACCTATGTCGCCCTCAGTCGTTGTACTTCCATGTCCGGACTCAGGCTGATCCGTCCGCTTACCGGCCAATCGATCATTATGGATAGTCGGGTCCAGGATTTTCTGACTCAACTCAGGCTCGCGGCTGGGCCACTCTGATCCTCTTGGTCAGAACCAGGAATAAGAAAGCGGCCACCAAGGCCATTACTCCACCAAAATAAAAAGGCGTTCTAACTCCGGAAAAAGTCCACAGTGCGCCTGCCAAAGTCGAAGCCAAAAATGTACCTACTCCCATCAATGTTTGGTAGATGCCGAAAGCCGAAGCCGATATTTCATGGGGGATCAGTTTTGAGATATATGCTTTACTAACCCCATCGGTCAGCGCCATATAGATTCCGTAAATTGGGAAAAGGATCCAGATCCAAAAAGACGAGTCTATAAATCCAAAAGATAGACAAACCAGCGCAAACATCAAAAACCCGATGAACAATACCTTTCGCGCCCCGATCTTGTCGGCGATTATGCCGGCGGGAAGAGACAGTAGAGCATAGACCGAGTTAAAAAGTACATAAGTAAAAACAGTTAGTCCGATAGAAAGCCCCAGATTCTGAGCCCGGAGGATCATAAAAACATCGGAACTGTTTCCGAGAGAAAAAATAAAACTAATCAAGAGGAAAATTTTGAAGGAGTCATTGGCCTTTGACCATTCAAACCGCAGTCCTTTAAGCCCCAATGGTAGTTTGGGTTTTTCCTTGACCAAAAAAGTAAATAACAGGACTCCAAAAAGTGCGGGAAAAAAAGCGATCAGAAACAGGTTTCGGTAGTTCCCGTCCAGCGACTTGAGTATCAATATTGAGATCAGCGGTCCGACGACGGCGCCCAGTGAATCAAGAGTTCGGTGAAATCCAAAATTTCTGCCCCGGCTAACCTTATCGGAGCTTTCGGTGATCAGCGCGTCCCTGGCCGAAGTCCGGATCCCTTTCCCGGTGCGGTTGACTATTCTTCCAAACATGACAATAGGCCAGGAACCGGCAGTGGCCATGATTAGGTGAGAAAAAGTCGCAAAGCTATACCCCCAGATCACGTACGGCTTTCTTTTTTGGGATCTGTCGGAAAGGACTCCGCTAAAAGCCATCAGAAGTTTAGAAACCGAATCGGCCAACCCCTCAATGAAGCCGACCACCAGAGCCGGAGCACCGAGTACGGACATGAGAAATATGGGGACGATCGGATAAACCATCTCGGAAGCCACATCGTTTAAAAAACTGACCACTCCCAAAATAATGACATTAAACGAAATTCCTTTTTTCTCCTTCATACTTTATGATAATACCATCTCATGAAACCGAAAAAATCGATCAAAAACCATCAGGATATTTTCCTCACCATTGGGGCTTTGATTTTTGGACTCATATTACTGGTGATCATCGTCAACAAATCCGTCTTTTCCGGAGTCGATCTTACCATCAGCCGGGCAGTTCAAAGTATCCACAGCCCACTATTTTCCATCACCATGAATGTCGTCAGCGAGATCGGTGATGATTTTAATTTGGAAATAATAATTGTCCTGGCCATGTCTCTTCTATATCTTGCCGGGTTAAAGGTGGAAGCGATCAAAACCGCCCTGCTGACCGCCTCTGCCGCCACCATAGGAAGTCTGGCCAAGACCATAGTCAATCGACCTCGTCCCGGAAACGGCGAGGTAGTTATCCAAGAAATTCTTTCCGACAAAAGCTTTCCCAGTCTTCATGTTTTGATTTTTACCGTCTTTTTTGGATACATGCTGTATCTTTCCGTCTACAAAGTAAAAACCCGCTGGTTAAAGACTCTCATTGCCCTTCCCTCCACCTTCTTGATCCTCACCATCGGTCTCTCCAGGATCTATCTCGGAGCTCATTGGGCAAGCGATACCATAGGCGGGTACTTAATGGGAGCATTATTTCTAATTCTCGCCGTCAAGATAAGCGGGAAGCCATCAAACTAAAATATATGACAAAAGACAAATACTCTGCGGTTTGGGTTTCTCATACTTCAATTAACGATTTTCTGGACTGTCCCAGGGCTTATTACTTGAAAAACCTTTATAAAGATCGGAGTACGGGGAACAAAATACAAATAATTACTCCGTCACTTTCTCTCGGATCGGCGGTCCATGAAGTTCTTGAAGAACTGTCCTTGGTCCCCACCGAGAAACGTTTCGATGAGTCACTGGTTTTGAAACTGGATAAAGTATGGGAAAACCTTTCCGGTAAAAAGGGTGGTTTTAAAAACCTGGATGAGGAACACAAGTTTAAAGAAAGGGGTAAGGCCATGCTTCGGCGGGTAATGGATCATCCCGGTCCACTTCTCAATTTGGCCGTCAAGATCAAAGAAAGTTTGCCTTTCTTTTGGTTGTCCGAAGAGGAGAATATTATTCTCTGTGGCAAAATTGACTGGTTGGAATATCTCAAGGACGAGGACGGTATTCACATCATCGATTTCAAGACCGGCAAAAAAGAAGAAACGGGTGAGTCTCTGCAACTTCCCATTTACCATTTGTTGACCACTAGGTGTCAGACACGGCCGGTCTCCAAGGCCAGCTATTGGTACCTCGATTTTTCCGATACTCTCAAAGAAAAGGATCTTCCGGACATAAAAACTGCCGAAGCCAAGATCCTGGAGCTCGGACGGAAAATAAAGCTGGCCAGAAAGCTTGAAAAGTTCGACTGTCCAAACGGGAAAGACGGCTGTCTTCATTGCCGGCCGCTTGAGGCAGTCGTCAGAGGAGAAGGGGAAAGGGTAGGGGAGATGGGCCGTCGCGACACCTATATTCTAAAGAAAGAAGCGGTTCCCGAGGAGGATGGCTCCGAAGACAGTTTCCTTATTTAATACTCAGTAGGCCGCAATCGCCACCGCAAACGTGTTTTGGGCGTATACACAACCCCAGACATACTCGCCTCCGGACAGAAGTGCTTTGTGTCCGAGGGTATTTTCCCAAGCCTGCACCGTTTCAAAAGGAGTTGGGTAACCCTGAACCAAAAACTCACTGATGTTGTATTTTTCCGATATCCATTTCAGGTCGGATCTGTCCAAAACGGGGACAAACCCGGCGTGTCCATCCAGTTTGCCCAGTTCGAGAAGTTGGTTTAGTCTTATGGACGCGATAGTACAAAGTTCCTCCTTTTGCTTCAAGGGGTTTACACCAAGCTCTACCCGTCTTGTGTTTATCGAAGCCCAAAGATCGGGTCCGCCCCAAGTAATTTTTTTTGGTGCTGCCACTCTTTTCCGTGGCGAAACCAGCAGGACATAAAGACTCACCTTATCCTGATCGTTTTTTATGGCGATTCCCGCATCCCTAAAATCCGGATGTAGCAGTGTGCCTTTGGAAATTTCGTTAGCCATCCAGTCGGCCACCGGATCGTTTGTCTTAAAAAAATCCGTTAACAGTAGGTCGCCAATTAAATTCGCCTCGTAACCGGCATTTTTTGTCGCCACCTCTCTCGTAATACCCGTCGTTTTTCCTTCGTAATCTTGCTCCGTCAAGATGACGGCAAGCCTACTTAATGCGGCCTGATTTAGTTTGTCGGTGAGTACGATCTTGGAAAAACCCGCCTTTTCCCGGGCGGTATTGATATTTGTCAGGACAGATTCGACTGTCCAGTCCTGAAGAAAGGGGGTATTGTTTCTTTCTACATAGATGGTTCGTTTGATCGACTCCAAACCAATATTCTTAAAAGGGATCTTTTGGTATCCGTAAAAAATTATCCCGATACCAACGAACAGAACTAGTAAACGCAATAATGTCTTCACCAATTCAGTATAAAATATTTTTTAGGATTCTGTGTATACTGGCCTTATGAACATAATTTTTAACCAACAAAAATTATCGTTAAGTGATCGCTTCAGACAAAGGATCCAGACAAAGTTTGATCAGGGACTGGGAAAATTACTATCCAACTATCAGGAAGATCTGAAAATTGCCTCACTGGCTATAGAAAAAGTGGCGAGGTCCGGCTACGAAATAAAATTTGATATGAACTTACCCGGTTGTCCGATCAATATTAGGGACTCACACCGGGTTTTGATGGATGGTGTCATCAGGGTTCGGAATCAAGCCAAAAGACAGATCAAAAAATATCTCGAAAAGATGAGGGGCTACTGACCTCGCTCTCTCTTATTCATTTCGTCGAGCTTTCTATTTAGCACCACTTTACGGATTTCTCCGTTGTGATTAACAAATTTGATATCGTCGGTGAGTTCGATGAGTGCCTGAATCATTTTGATCCCGTGTTTATCGAAAAGTTTTTCCCAGGATTTTTGGAACTTTTCCATTTTCAAGTCAATATCTTTTGGTCCGAAGGTAACCTGTATATAAGCCTCAACTTGCTCAAAAATAAACGATTTCGTCGCCGACAACATCTCCTGCTCTTCGATCAAGTCCTGAGTCCTTTTCGGGCTGAGTTGTCCGTCCGGACGAAGAGTTCTCCTTAATTGATCATAGGGATTGTTGCCTTTCCTCTTTGTGATCCAGGAGCTCGACTCGGGCTTCTCCTCGTCTCGACTTCCATAGACGGCTCCCAATCTTTCCAGTAGACCGGCCATTTACTTTTCGATCGAAATTGCCTGGACCGGACAAACCTCGATCGCCATTTTGACGGACTCCAAAATCTCCGGGGAGCTCAAATCGGCCGACTCGATGGGCGTCGACACTCCGTTTTTAAGCACAAACGCCTTTTCGGCGATATCGACACACACCCCGCATCCGATACACTTTGTTTGATCAACCTTTACTTTCATAACGGTATTTTACCCCATCCCTTGCCAACCCGAACATTCTCCGACCTGCCTGCCGGCAGGCAGGATATAATGGCCACATGACAAGCAATATTAAATGTCCCAAGTGCGGAGAGGAGATCGAAGTCTCCGAAGCTCTTAGCGCTACCGTCAGAGAGCAGGTTGAGAAAAGTCTAACCGAAAAAATATTAAGGGAGGCCGAAATGAAATTCAAAAGCGAAGCGGCCGAAGAATCCAAAGCGCTCAAAGAAGAGCTGGACTTCAAGTCCAAGAAGCTGGCAGAGGCTCGGGAAGCGGAACTTTTGCTACGTCAGGAAAAATTACGGCTCGAAGACGAAAAGAAGTCCTTTGAACTGGATAAACAAAAACAGCTGGACTCCGAAAGAGAAAAGATTCGCCGCGAGACCCTCATGGAGGCGAGCGATGCTCACCGGTTGAAAGATCTGGAAAAAGAAAAGATGATTAACGATCTAAAAAAATCACTGGAAGACGCTCAGCTAAAAGCCTCACAGAGTTCACAGCAGTTACAGGGCGAAGTCCAGGAACTGGATCTGGAAAGCTACCTCCAATCCGCTTTTCCCGGTGATGAAATAAATCCTGTCGGTAAGGGAGTGAGGGGAGCCGATATCAGTCAAGTAGTAAAAACCAGTCTGGGAACCGTCTGCGGAGTAATACTTTGGGAATCCAAAAGAACCAAGGCTTGGGTAGACGACTGGGCGGTGAAACTCAAGGATGATCTTCGCGCCTCCAAAGCCAATGTCCCCGTCATCATCACCACTGTTCTGCCCAAAGGGATCAGGTCCGGCTTCGGTTTCTATCAGGGCGTCTGGGTTGCCGAGCCAAAATATATCCAACCGCTAGCCGAAATACTTCGGAAAAACTTGATCGATGTCGCCAGAGAAAAACACAATGGTCAGGACAGGGGTACTAAGGCGGACATGATCTATACCTATTTGACGAGCGACGCCTTCGTCCAGCAGATCCAGAGTATTATCGAAGTTCATCAGAGCATGCAGGCTCAGATCCAAAAAGAACGCGCCGCCTATGAAAAGATCTGGAAAGAAAGAGAAGCCCAAGCCGAAAGAATTATCATGAGTACCGCCGGTATCTATGGCAGTATTCAGGGAGTAGCCGGCCAATCTCTACCTCCGGTCAAAGGTCTCGACCTCCTCGAAGGGTAAGTGTCTGTGCTAACATGAGCCATGTATTACAAGAAATCACGGGGAATATTTGATCCCGCGTCAAAAGAGCCGTTCAAGATCAGCCGTTCCAAAATAGAGCTTTATACCCAGTGCCCCCGGTGTTTTTACATGGACGTCCGTCTCGGGTTATCCCGTCCATCAACTCCTCCCTACACCTTAAACTCGGCCGTTGATAATCTACTCAAAAACGAGTTTGATCTTCTCCGGAAAACCGGTGAAAAGCACGAACTGATGAAGAAGTACGCCGTTGATGCCATCCCTTTTAATCATCCCGATCTGCCCCAATGGCGCGGTGAGGTCACTGCTTATGAAGGCGCTTTGGTCGTAGACGAAAAATCGAATCTTCTCATCAATGGGTTGGTCGATGATGTCTGGCAGGACAGCAAAGGAAATTTGGTTATGGTCGACTACAAATCCACCAGCTCGGCCAAAGCTCCATCCCTGGACGATGAATGGAAACAGTCCTACAAGCGGCAGATAGAGATTTATCAATGGATCTTCCGGAAGCTTGGTTTCCCCGTATCCAAGATTGGCTACTTTGTCTTCGCCAACGCCATGAAAAATCTGCCCAAATTCGACGGCAAATTGGAATTTGAAATGTCGATCCTTCCTTACGAAGGAAATCCCGACTGGGTTGACCTGACTCTTTTGGAAATACGAGAGCTTCTAAACTCCGAAGCCATTCCCGCCCCGGCCCACGAATGCGAGTACTGCGCGTACAAACAGCAGTCTGTCCAAGTAGTCAAAGCGTTTAAAGAGAAGGAACAGCTCTCCCTTCCAGCCTGACGATTCTTTTTTCGTGATCGTCTATCTTCTCCGAGTGATGGTCGGCAACATGATCTAGTTTCTTTTCAATTCGATAAGTATTGTCCGCGACGAGAGAGACTTCTTCATGAAGACGATCATAAATATTATTGACCATAGGTTCGGTCACTTCTTCGTGAAATTTTAACAATCTCTTATCCATAAGCTCGCTGAATTGCAAAAGCATCTTATCGTTATTTTTATCAACCATCTTGCCCATCTTCCCCACCAACTTCTCGTCTCTCTTGTCCATTTCCCCAAGCAATTTTTCCTCCAATAAGTTCAACTTCACCGACAATTTGTCACCCACCAAGGTGCCAAGTTTGTTGAGGTCGTTCTGAGTTAAGGACATAAATCCATCATACATCAAACATTTTCCTCGGCCTTCAAGATTCTCTCGTCTCTTCGCGATTACGATTGATCTGAGATAATAACGGCATGAATCTTTTCGACTTCCATTTTGATCTTCCCGACGAGCTCATCGGTCAGCACGCCATCGAACCCAGAGACTCGTGCAAGTTAATGGTCCTCGACCGTCGGACCGGAACCATAGCCCATCTGATTTTCAGGGATCTGGTTGATATTCTCGGTGACGACTTTGTTTTGGTCCTAAATGACACAAAGGTTTTCCCCGCCAGATTATTCGGCACCAAAGAAAGCGGGGGGAAGATAGAAGTACTTCTTCTGAAACATACCTCCTTGGACACCTTTGAATGTATCGTCCGCGGGAAAATCAAAGTTGGTCAAAATCTGATCTTTGGCTCCAATCTCGCCGGTTCCGTCCTTACTAAAAGCGAAGAAGGGGAAATCAGCCTTAAGTTTAATTTTTCCGGTCCGGATCTGATCGCGAAGATCGACGAACTCGGAAAAACCCCCTTGCCGCCATACATTCACTCCACCGACGAAGAAAAAGAACTCCGGGAAAAATACCAAACTGTCTATGCGAGAGAAAAGGGGAGTGCCGCCGCTCCCACGGCCGGTCTTCACTTCACTCCGGAATTATTGGAAAAATTAGCCGGGAAGGGAGTCCAAATCGAAAAAATTACCCTTCATGTCGGACTCGGGACATTTAAGCCGGTCACCAAGGAGCAAGTTGCCTCAAAAACTCTTCACGCGGAATCTTTTTGGCTGACCCCGGCCGTCGCCGACAGGCTAAACTTGGCGAAGCGATCCGGCAAAAAAATCGTTGCCGTCGGCACGACGACTTGCCGGGTTCTGGAATCACAAGCGGATGAATCGGGTAAGTTAACCGCCGGAGAAGGGGAGACCAACATTTTTATCCAACCCGGTTACCGTTTTAAATTCATTGACGGTCTGATCACCAACTTCCATCTGCCGAATACCAGTTTATTAATGCTCGTTACCGCCCTGATTTCCGCGCCCAACTCCCCTATCGGTTTGAAAAATTTTCCCGATAGCCTCATGGGCAGAGCCTACACCGAGGCAATAATAAATAAATACAAATTCTTCAGTTTCGGCGACGCTATGATGATAATATAAGTTTATGTCTTTAAACGAAATCGGTGAATTGGTACTAAAACAGGCTGAGGATAAAGGGTGGGGTCATACCAAGGAAATGTTGAATGTGGCCGAAAAAATGATGCTCATAAATACCGAAGTGACGGAATTTCACGATGCCATGAACCTAGAAACGGACAGTCCGAAGGATACCATAAACGCCGAAAGTGCAGACATTTTGATGCGTACTCTACATCTGGGTTTAGTCTGGGGCGTTGATTTCGATGAGGATATTTCTTTTGAAAGTAAATACCGAGGTAAAAAAATTGACGAAGTGACAGATTCGGATTATCTATACCTTCATTCACTCATATCTGTTGGCTATGACCAATACCGACACAAAGATTTTGAGGGCTTCAAAAAATCTCTGTATATTATTGCCAAAGAAATTCAGTCTCTCACCAAGGAAATAGGAAAAGATATCGAGTCTGCTTGCTTGGAAAAAATAAATATCAATCGTTCCAGGGTTTGGGACAAAAATGAGCTAATGGGTAACTATTACAAAGGCAAGCCGTAACTCTAGCCGAGCCTCTTCATTTTCTCCCGCATTTGCTCTACCAGCCGGACCATAAAACGGACGTTGTGGATCGAGGCCAGACGGTAGTAGGAAAGTTCTTTGGATCGGTAGAGATGATTGAGATACCCACGAGTGTATCCGGATTGACAGGTAAAGCAATCACAGCCCTCCAAAATGATGTTTTTATCGCTAATGAACTGCGCATTGCCGATATTTAGTCTGCCGTTGACAAACTCACTCTCAAAATTTCCGCCTCTTAGCTCTCCGTGGTAAAGGGCACCGTTTCTGGCAAGCCTCGTCGGCGCGACACAGTCGAACATGTCTATTCCGCACTTAATGATATCTACAATGTTCTGCGGATCGCGTCCCAAACCCATGGTATAGATCGGTTTGTCTTTTGGCAAAAGGTGTTTGATCCAGCCGACCACTTCTTGCGTCGCCTCCATGTTATAACCGATCGTTTCTCCTCCGAGAGCCACGCCACTGAATGGCATGGAAGAAATAAACTCGGCGGCCTCTTCTCTCATCTTGCGATCGGTACTTCCCTGAATTATCCCAAACAATGCCTGATCCGTACCCTGAGAACTCTTTTTTCCGTTTTCTTCCCATCTTTTTAGACATCTTTCGGCCCAGCGGTGAGTCCGGTCTAGCGCTTGTCTGACGTATGATTCTTCTATTTTGTCCGGCGTGCACTCGTCAAAGGCCATGATAATATCTGCGCCGAGATCTTTCTGAATATCCATTGATCTTTCGGGAGTGAACCGATGCACCTGTCCGTCAAGATGAGATTTGAAGGTTACTCCGTCTTCGTCAATTTTGGATAGAGTTTCGCCCTTGGCACCAAGACCCAAGGAAAATACCTGGAAACCTCCGCTATCGGTAAGAGTCGGTCCATTCCAATTCATAAACTTGGCTACTCCTCCCATCTCGGAAACCACATTTTCCCCGGGACGCAGAAAAAGATGATAAGTATTGGCCAGGACAATTTCGGCTTTGGTTTCACGAATATCCTGCCCATCCAGAGCTTTTACGGTTGCGGCCGTACCTACCGGCATAAATACCGGAGTTTGGACCGTCCCGTGATCGGTCGTGATTTGACCTGTCCCGTTTGAATTTTTGGTGAATTTGAAAGGCATGTGATCTATTTTACTTCGATTCAGGTAAAATATACCTGTTGCCGGGGTAGCTCAGCTGGTAGAGCGGCGGTATCGTAAACCG
>AMFJ01007854.1_pt1 | contig 10321 bp, 8 predicted proteins | sample 427208 | NCBI WGS metagenome assembly AMFJ01 (sample SAMN02954298, study PRJNA114691) | groundwater metagenome | biome: aquatic; feature: subsurface aquifer; material: sediment; isolation source: subsurface aquifer sediment | place: USA: Rifle, CO | collected 2008-08
AAAGTCAGAATATTTAAACTAAAAAACTCTATTTAAACACCTTAAGACGTTCTATTGAATTTTTTACTGCCGCAATAACGGCATCTTTTGTTAGAAATGTCCCTGCATTCTTCCATACACGAAGTTCTTGCAGCTTAAAAAATTTGTTAGGTAATAGAGTTTTTAGCCTTACTTTATAACCTAATCGGAGAAAATCACCCTCTCGAAATGCTTTAAAAATAACTTTAGCATTTTCTTTCTGTGCAATCTGTTTAACTTCAGGTAAAGCTTCTCCAATAATCTGTACAGTTCTATCTCCAAATTTTTGTACACTTTTTTTGACGATTACATTACTTCCAAAACTAGGGACAGGTGTGACATTTAACATAAAACTTCTTCCTCTTTTTTTTAATATAAATTGCAAGTCTAAAAGTTTAAAAACGCTAAAAGATTAAAGTTGCTAAGTTTTTAGTAAGAAATAAAAATTTTTATCCCTGTCAGGAACATATTTAAAAAATATACATCTATAGAAACAGATAACTCCTTAACACTCAAAAACTCCCCTTACTCCAATCCCCAGATGGAGTTTTTTTTTGCCTTTTTTAGAATATTAATTGCTTCAGATGGCATAATCACTCTTTTAAGTCATCAATTATTCAAATAATACATTGCCATTGATTTTATAACTACAATCATTAACTTAATTTAAGCGATAATATCACCTAATATTTAAATATTAGCCCATCTAGTAATTAAAGAAATCCTGTGTTCAAGATATTATCTTGCAAGAAATATTAAGCCTATTTATAGCATTTTAGGCTAATTAAAAAGTCATCTATCATCTTAACCGCAACATTTTTTAATAAATATTTTGGTAAATTCCTTGCAATCTTTCACATTTATATTGTTATTTTAAATCTTTTTTATGGTAATCTTCAAAATAACGAATACATAATAATTACAATCAATAAAATTTATTCTGTTTTTACTAGTTTTTATTTTATTAATCGGAGGCACATATGGGCTGTCCCACGGAAATAATCCCTGAATCAAAGACTTGCGGGCAAAAAAATAGCATTTCAGAAAATTCAACTGAATCAAGAAATAAATTTACCCTGGAAAGAATGCAATATTTTGGTCATTTATTAGGCGGAATGAAATCTGTACTGCACAGCAGATTTTTTACCAGAAGGCCTAGACCTTTTACCTTTTCTCATATGGTAACCAGCAAATGCAACTGCAATTGCAGCTTTTGTTTCTGGAAACATCATAAAGATAATGAAGATTTAACTCTTCCTGAAATTCAAAGAATATATGCTGAAGCCAAAACAGAAGGATATATGAACAGTATCCTCTGGGGTGGAGAACCACTATTAAGGCAGGACTTCACAGAAATCACAAAAGCTTCACACGATAACGGTATGTATACTAAAATGGCTACAAATGGCTGGTTTCTTGAAGAAAACCATGAATTTGGACAGTATACAGATTTAATATTTGTTTCTATTGATGCTATCGGAGAAAAACACGATATATTACGTGGAAACATGACTGGGCTCTATGATAGATGCTTAAGAGGTATTGAGTTTCATAAAAAGCATTATCCAAAAATGAGGATATATGTCTGCTGTACAGTATCTAAAGCAAATACAATCGAGGATTTAACAGAAGTTGCTGAACTTTGTAAAAGTCTTGATATTCTTTTATATTTCACTGTAAACAAAAGTTATCAGGATTTTAAAGAATGGGAAGGCAAAGACGGTTTAAAAGAGCTGGAATACGAAAATGACAAACTTGCTGACATATTTAAAGGCATAAAAGCCTTAAAGCAAAAAGGATATCCAATTAGAAATTCATACTATTTTATGGATTATATTATAAACAAGAAAGATTATTACGAATGTCACTGGCCAAAAATAGCAACCGTTATGTATTCCAATGGTGACATATTAAGATGCACTGACAGAAAGCCTATTGAAGGAATAAATCTTCGTAATATGTCCCTTAAAGAAGCATTAAGATCAAAAGAATTTGTTGCTACAGCTAATGCCTGCAATGATTGCAAACTGGCATGCGTCGGAAATTATGCCCTCGATGCGTCAGGCTTATGGCGATTCGACTGGCCTGCAATCAAATCCCTAGCTGAAATTGCTATAGTATAATTAATCCAAACATCCTTAATTAACGCAGGAATATTATTGAAGGAGCTTTTGAAATGCGGTGACAAAGTCACTTTTTTAAGTCATCAACTATTCCAGCGAGGACATAATTATGTGCATTAGCACTCAACAGCGACGAAAATAATATTCCTGCGTTATACAATATCAACTTATGCATAAAAGAAAAAGACCTGGTTTAAATCAGGTCTTTTTCTTTTATCTTCTGGTTTCTTCTTTTTCCCTTATTTCTTCTTCAAAATCTTTATTTTCATTTATTTCACTAACAATATCCTTTATATCTTTTGGATCAGGATAGTCTTCTTTCTGTATTTTTATGGAAATACTATTTTTTAACCCAATATAAAACATTAAAGCAACTGCTGACCATAATAGTACAGCCTGAAAATAATTAATAACAGGTCCATGGAGGATATCACCAACTATAGCATTCCAGGCATTCATAATAACCCAGACAGGAAATATTACAAAGCCGCAAAATAAACCTGTTACAACAACACCTAATATTAAAAGACCTGATAAGCCATGAATTTGAATGACCTTAAAATTTTTATTCATAAATTGTTACTGTCTAACCTCCTGATTCAGGGTATTCAAAAGCTCTATAAATTCGTTTTCATTTAATATTTTAACACCTAAACTTACAGCTTTATTATATTTTGAACCCGGATTTTCGCCTACTACTACAAAAGAGGTGTTTTTACTGACACTACTTGAAACTTTACCTCCAAGTTTCTTTATTATATCACTTGCCTCATTTCTATCCAGAGCTTCTAAAGTACCTGTAAGTACAAAAGTTTTGCCGGCAAGAGCCTGTTTTCCTTCTATTTCCTCTTTAGTTTCTTCGAGTTTAACCCCATATTTTCTTAATTTATCAATCATAATAATGGTATCAGGATTAGAAAAATAATTTATAATACTTTGAGCAATTTTTTCTCCAACACCCTCAATAGAAGCCAACTGCTCATAAGAAGCTGACTTAATCTCATCAATTGAATAAAAAGTTTTACTCAGAAGATCTGCTGTCTCTTTTCCCACATATTTAATACCTAAAGCATTAACCAGACGATTTAAAGGTCTATCCTTACTAGATTGGATAGCATCAATAATGTTTGTAGCAGACTTCTCAGCCATTCTTTCAAGAGAAAGAATATTCTCTTTAGTTAATGCATATAAATCAGCGGGATCTCTAACCATATCATTATCGACAAACTGAGCTATCAAAGATGAACCAACACCATCTATATCCATTGCTTCTCTACTAACCCAGTGTTCTAAACGGCCTTTTAATTGTGCTTTACAGCCTAGAATATTAGGACAATAATTAATAACCTCATTTTCTTTTCTTTCAAGAGGCGTTCCACAAGATGGACAATAATGAGGAAACTCTACGGGCTCACTATTCTCTTTTCTCTGAGACTTATCAACTCCAATAACTTTAGGAATAATTTCAGCAGCCTTTTTTACATATACTTTATCACCATATCTCAGGTCTAATCTTTTAATTTCATCAGCGTTATGCAGGCTGGCTCTTGCAACGGTAGTTCCCGCAAGCTGCACGGGTTCAAGATGCGCTATAGGAGTTATAGCTCCAGTCCTACCAATACTAAATTCTACATCCAACAATGTAGTTAACATCTCCTCTGGTGGAAACTTAAAGGCAACAGCCCATCTTGGACTTCTAGCAGTATATCCCATCTCATCATGCTTGGTAAGATCATTAACTTTAACTACTACACCATCAGTAGCATAACCAAGATCAATCCTTTTATCATCCCAACATCTGATATAATCAATAACTTCATCAATGCCAGCACATAATTTACTTGTATCATTGACTTTAAAACCTAACTTTTTATAAATCTGCAATAATTCCCAGTGAGTTTTAGGCAATTCACCTTTTAACCCCAGAATAACCCCGCCATATACAAATATATCAAGATCTCTTTGCGCTGTGATTCTGGAATCAAGCTGTCTTACCGAGCCGCTGCCTGCATTCCTAGGGTTTGCAAATTCCTGTTCACCTATTTCTCTTCTTTTCTCATTAAGCTTCTCAAAAGAAGATTTAGGCATAAAAACCTCACCTCTTGCCTCTATCAGCTCAGGAAGCACCCCATTATCCAGAGGAAATAGTCTAAGAGGTATACTTCTAACGGTTTTAAGGTTTTGAGTAATATCCTCACCTGTTACACCGTCACCTCTTGTCGCTCCTCTGACAAAATGCCCATTCTCATAGGTAAGCGCCACGGCAAGACCGTCAATTTTAAGCTCACAGACAAATTCTATAGTTTCTGCTTCCGGAAAATATTTACCAGTACGCTTATACCAGTCTTTTAACTCTTCTTCTGAGTTTGCATTATCAAGACTATAAAGCCTAAATCTATGTTGCACCTGCTCAAAGCCTTCAGAAGGAATGGCTCCAACTCTTTGAGTAGGACTATCAGGAGTTATTAAGTCAGGATGGTCTTTCTCAAGAGACTTTAATTCATTAAAAAGCCTGTCATACTCTGCATCTGAAATTTCCGGAGTATCTTTAACATAATAAAGATAATTATGATAGTTAATCTTATCCCTAAGTTCCTGAATTCTTTTGGGTATATCAAACAAATTAGGCGTACTCATCAGATATATTCTTCTTCCGCAAAAATAAATTAAGCATACTTATAATATTTAATTTTACTACAAAAATATTTCTCTATATCTGCTAAAACTAGTGTTTTTGACTAACTTACTCGAATTGCTAAATAGATAGATTAAGCTTCAAAATTAGGTTATAGCTACATAGAATGGCATATAATCTGGATAAAAAAGAAGACATTTTGCGAACTCGGATGTGATCAAGTCCGAGTTTCGTCTTTAAAAATCCAAAAACATTCTCAATCCATTGTCGTTCTTTTCCGCCTGTTATCTTAACCTTTATTTGCTTGTCTTTCCAGAACTCCTGCCATTTCTCAGCATTCCTGTTACCTCTATCACAAAGCACCCATTTATCCTGTAAATCCTCAAGTAAATATTCAAGCTGCTTCATCTCAGCCTCTTTCCCAACATTTGCGTACGAGATTTTACCTTCAGAATCAATTATCATTTCCAATAAAAAGCCAAAATACCAGTTCTTTTTGCTTGTAGAATATACTTTTCTTGCATTTCTAAAGCTTTTTGCATATTTACCTCTTATTGTTTCCATTACGCTTACCGTTGTTCCATCTGCAACAAGTCCAAAACTATTAAGATTAGCAAGTTTTTGCATTATAACCATCAAATATTCTTGATGGTTATTGAATATTCTTGTAAGTCTTGAATACTCAGGAATATTTGGAAAAAGATGTTTAGTATTGTGCATAAGCCAGACATGGAAACGTTTTAGGTCACAAAATGGTTTTAATATTGGATGTAAAATCATTAATGTTAATATTTCTGACTCGCTTAATCTGCCTGCAGGTCCTGGTCTGGGGTCTATTTCTATGGATTTGATAATATCATCAATTGCTGCGAAAATATTTATTATTAATTCAATATCATTCAATTTAAAAACCTCCTACCCTTATCTAGTAGGAGGTTTACCTATTTTGAAATATTTTTCCAATTAACTAGCAATTCGAGTTAAATAAATATAAATGATAGGTATGTTTTCCTGTCACTATTCAGATACTAACGTATCTTCAAGTTTCTTGCAAAACATACCTGCCTATAGACCAAACTTGTTAAACATTAATAACCTTGAATAAGCACCTTATTCCCACTGGTTACAGACTCAAAGACGGCTAATTTTATAAGCTCTTTTTCCATTAATAAGCCGGATAATTCTTTTATTCTTATTTTTGCAGGACTCGTATTTCTGTTACATTCCAGCTTTTTATCGTTAAAAGGAGACTCAATCCCATTATTAAGGGTAAAATTGATTTTTGTATCAAATAAGGGATCAAAAAAATCATCATAAGTAAATGACATAACACCTGATGTAGTAACCATTCCCAATACAAAACTTATTGCAAATAGCGTAAACTTATCTAATAACCCCATTTCAAAACCTCATAACCCTCTCAATTTAACTTAATTAATCCTAAACACTATCTGTTTGATTATCTGATATTACCACTTTGAGCAGATATTATTTATTAGACACCTTTACAGAGATAAGTAATTAGTTATACTAGTATAGATAGAGTCGCAATGTGATATTTTTGTAACTATTCAGGTTTGATAAATAGCTTATGTACCTAATCAATGCAATAAAAAAATTTATTAAAAATAAACCTATCTTATTTACTACACCGGGTCATTCTCAAGGGGTAGACATTTTGCCTGAATTTAAAAGCCTGATAGGCAAAAAAGCATTTAAAATGGATTTATCAGAGCTAGAAGGGCTTGATAACCTTCAAAATCCAACCGGAGCAATATTAAAATCCCAGCAAAAAGCAAGTGAGATATATAACAGCAAGGCATCATTTTATCTTGTAAACGGTTCAACCTCAGGCATACTAGCCTTAATGCTGGCAACGGTCAAATCAAATGAAAAGGTTTTAATCGCAAGAAATGCTCATAAATCAGTTATTAATGCCTTAACTCTATCAGGAGCAATGCCTGTATGGATGAATACCCAATGGATTGATGAGTGGAATATTCCCGGCCCTATTAGTCCTGAAGAGATACAAAACTGCCTAAACAATAACCCTGATATAAAAGCCGTATGGATTACCAGCCCAACTTATCAAGGAGTGGTTTCAGACATAGCTACCATGTCTAAACTATGCAAAGAGAGAGGGATATTGTTAATCGTAGATGAAGCTCACGCATCATTATGGAATTTCAGCGAAAAACTCCCCACTCCTGCAATACAACTAGGAGCAGATGCTTCAGTCCAATCCCTTCATAAAAATGCTTCAAGCCTTACACAAGGAGCCATTCTGCATTTAAGCCACACTTCAAAAATAAATCCAGAACAACTTCAGCAATGCCTGAATATTATTAACACAACCTCACCCTCATACCTAATTTTAGCAAGTATAGAAGCATCAATAGAATACTTATCATCTAAAACTGGCAAGAAAAAACTGGACAATTTACTTGAAAATATTGATAAATTTCGCGAGAAACTATCAGAATATGAAAATATCTCATTTTTAGAAGATAATGAACAGTATCAAATTGATAAAACCAAGATACTACTTGGAATAAAAGATGTATCAGGCTATAAACTATCTGATTTCCTTCAGGAAAAGTCTAACATTGAAGTAGAAATGGACAACAACAAGTCAATTCTAGCCCTGACAGGAATAGGAACCAATAACAAAAAGCTAAACAAACTATTTAAAGCCATAAAAAACGCAGAAAAAACTCTAAAAAAAGCCAAAACGCAAGATAACCCTACCCCGTTAATTATTCCTGAAATAATATATAGCCCACAAGAAGCCTTACATAAGCAATCAAAAATAGTTAATATAAAAGACAGCGTTGGGTTAGTATCAAAAGCTACCATTGTGACATACCCGCCGGGGATTCCTATTCTAACAGCAGGAGAAAAAATACAAGAAAAACACCTGAAGTTACTAGGTAGTCTTGCTCAGATTGCAGTAATTATAGATTAATCAATCTGGAAGTAGGGTGGGTATCTGGTGACACAGTCACATTTCTAATGTTATCAATCATTCCAATAAAGACTACAATCGTTAACCCAAGTTTGTGCCTTTGGCACCTTACCCACCAGCATCAAGCCAAACAGGAGCCCTCTTTACAAATAAGGGGAATTTATGTTTTTACAGGAAAATCCCGCTATTTTTTACCTGATTCTTGTTATAATCAGCGCCATACTAGTCATTGGCTACGGCCTTTGGCTAAGAATCGCTGTTCTTAGTTTTGATGCCGGAACAGCTAAAATGCAGGAAATTGCATCTTACATTCAGGAAGGCGCAAGAGCATACATGAATAGACAATACACTACAATAGCTATGGTCGCTGCAATCATATTTACTATATTACTGGTAGCATTTGGATTACAAAGAGATTGGAAATTCGGTATTCTTATAGCTATAGGCTTTTTGATCGGAGCCGGATTAAGTGCTTTAGCAGGATATATAGGAATGTTTATTTCGGTAAAAGCGAACGTGCGAACTGCACAGGCCGCCAGAAGCGGTTTGCCAGATGCATTAAACGTAGCATTTAAAGGCGGAGCTGTAACAGGATTGATAGTTATTGGTTTGGGATTACTTGGAGTAGCAGTATATTATACTATTCTCACCACTTTTTTCTATCCAAATGACATCGTAGATTCAGTAAAACCATTAATAGGGCTCGCCTTTGGTGCCAGTTTAATAAGTTTATTCGCTAAATTAGGCGGTGGTATCTTTACAAAAGCTGCAGACCTTGGAGCAGACATTGTCGGTAAAGTAGAAACTGATATCCCCGAGGATGACCCAAGAAATCCTGCTGTTATTGCTGATAATGTCGGTGATAACGTGGGTGATTGTGCCGGTATGGCAGCTGATTTATTCGAGACTTTCGCAGTTACTACCGTAGCTGCTATGTTATTAGGAGCTATTATATTCCTTGATCCTGTTATTGTAGTCTATCCATTGGTTCTGGCAGGAGTATCAGCTTTAGCTACAATTATCGGCACTTTATTTGTCAAGCTGGGAAAAGACAACAAAATAATGAAAGCACTATATATAGGGTTAATAGTTACTGTAATTATATCCCTTATTGGCTTTTTCAGAGTTACATACGTACTATTCCCAGACGGATTAACACTTGGAAACATTACATATCTGCCTATAAGCTTATTTACTACTGCTACAATAGGGATTTTAGTAACTGCTTTAATAGTAATCACTACAGAATATTACACTTCTATTTGTTTTGAACCGGTACGCCATATTGCAAAATCCTCAATTACAGGACATGCCACAAATATAGTGGCAGGATTAGCAGTAGGAATGCGATCAACGGCTTTACCTGTAATTTATATTGCACTTAGCATAATAATTTCTTACTCAATAATTGGCTTATATGGAGTTGCATTGGTTGCTGTAGGAATGTTATCTATGGCAGGCATAATTTTAGCGCTTGATTCATTCGGACCTATCACAGATAATGCCGGAGGTATTGCTTCAATGTCAGAAATGGGGAATGAAGTAAGAAAAATCACCGACTCTCTAGACACTGTTGGAAACACAACTAAAGCAATAACTAAAGGTTATGCCATAGGATCAGCAGGGTTAGCAGCTATAGCATTGTTTACCTCCTATATTCAAGATCTCATAGATACAGCTCTAGAAGCAGGAGGAGCTTCATTTGAGACTCTTATAAGCATCACCTCTGCTTTTAATTTAGCTGATCCTTACATATTAATAGGATTGTTTATAGGGGGCTTAATTCCATATCTATTTGCTTCTTATGTAATGGAAGCTGTTGGTAAGACAGGCAGTCAGGTAGTAAAAGAAGTCAGGCGGCAATTTAGAGAAACCCCCGGTATCATGGAAGGTACTGCAAAACCTGATTATGCTACAAGCATAGATATAGTCACTAAATCTGCGATTAAAGAAATGGTAACACCGGCATTATTTCCTGCTTTAATTCCTATAATACTATTTATTATTGGTAAATTACTTGTAATTACTGGTCTATTACCTTATGAATCATATCCAGGGGCAAAAATGATAGGAGGCTTATTAATAGGAAGCATCATTACAGGCTTGTTTGTAGCAATATCTATGACTACAGGAGGAGGGGCATGGGACAATGCCAAAAAATATATAGAAGCAGGAAATTGTGGAGGCAAAGGATCATTAGCCCATCAAGCAGCAATCACAGGCGATACAGTTGGCGATCCATACAAAGACACAGCAGGCCCGGCCATTAATCCAGTAATAAAAATCCTAAATATCGTCGCCCTTCTACTGGTTCCATTTCTTGTTTAAATAGCCTTTTATTAATTAAAAACTTGAAAACGGCATAAAAGAATATGTTGTCATTTTGAACAAAGCGAATAATCTCTTCCCGTAATCCTAACACTTCCTTACTTTTCTTTATTTTTACCTGCAACAAAAATAAAGAAAAGTAAGCAAAAGAAACAAAAAACCCGCGGCCATTTACGGCTGTTGGGAACTTGGTTTATTGCTCATATTCCATAATGCACCAAACTCACTTCGTTCAAACAAGTGGTGCTAAAG
>AMFJ01033401.1_pt1 | contig 10310 bp, 7 predicted proteins | sample 427208 | NCBI WGS metagenome assembly AMFJ01 (sample SAMN02954298, study PRJNA114691) | groundwater metagenome | biome: aquatic; feature: subsurface aquifer; material: sediment; isolation source: subsurface aquifer sediment | place: USA: Rifle, CO | collected 2008-08
AGTTAGAAAACTTTTATTAATAAAAGAATGATATGGACAATAAAAAAATAATCTTACAGATTGCAGACGAAGTTAAAAATAAATTTGACGGCGATGGGACCGGCCATGATTGGTGGCATATATTGCGAGTTTGGAACACGGCAAAGCGCATTTGCGAAAGCGAGGGCGGTGATATTTTTATTGTTGAGCTTGGCGCCTTGCTTCACGATATTGCGGATTGGAAGTTCAATAATAATGACGATACGGTTGGTTCAAAAGTCGCAAAAGAAATTTTAGAAAGATATTCCATCCCGCAAGATGTAATAGTAAAAGTTTGCGAAATAATTGATCATGTTTCTTTCAAAGGTGCAGGAGTTAAAAACGAGATGGAATCTCTTGAAGGAAAAATTGTTCAAGACGCAGACAGATTGGACGCTATCGGCGCGATTGGAATCGCGCGCGCATTTGTTTATGGAGGATACAAGGGGCAGCCAATGCATATTCCTGATCATGCGCCTATAACGCATCGCACAAAAGAGGAATATTTTAACAGCGCAGGCACTGCAATTAATCATTTTTACGAAAAACTTCTTCTTTTAAAAAACAGAATGAATACTAACACAGCAAAACAAATGGCAGATGAAAGGCATAAATTTATGCAAGAATATCTAGATAGGTTTTACAAAGAATGGGACGGAAAAATGTAATAAGGTTTGTCGGTTCGTCAATTGGATAATTTACATTTCGTATATTTATTGGCCGTCGTTATTTTAAACCGTTGTAGCCTCTACCGCTGTACAAATTATAGGAACCGACACATGTATTCACGGGACCGACACATGTATTCACGGGACCGACACATGGGTCGGTCCCTATTCAATCACCACGCCTTTACCAGCAGCAAATGAATCGCCGATCAGTTCGGTTGTTAGAATATCAAATGACTTGCGAATAGTGTCTTTTGTTTTTACATCAGTTGCTTCAAATCCTGCCGGTCCTGTAAGTTTTACAAATGTTCCAATGTCTTCTTCTGTTGGCGTAATTGCGATTTCAAATTCTGATGTTACTTGCGTAACTGATGTTGGCATTCGGTTGAGCTTCCAGGAAACAATTCGCGCTTGCTGATCAAATGACAGTTCGCCCGCTTGCGCGCTTGATGTACCTGCCCACGATACCCCCGGCGGAAGTTCTGCTTGCAGTGACAGGTTTTCCAGTTCATGAAGCGAGTTTGTAACAGTCCAGCTAACTCTGTAAGTCGTTGACACGCCTGCTTTTGGAGGAAGCGGGCCCTTTCCCGCTTCTGTGCCGTCTTTGTTAAAGTAGTACGCGCTCGCATTTACAGATGCATTTGAATTTATGCTGATTATAATCGGAGTAATTTCCAATGTTTTGGTTTTTTTCACTTTTCCGATTGTTGAAACAGACAATTCCGCTTTTATTTCCATTGTGTCAGCATTTGAAGATGTTAATTCTTGAAGAATTGGAACAGAAAAGAACAAACTTTTTTCTCCATGAGCAGGCAAAAGCAAAAGCTCGTTTACCTCTTTTTCGCCCCATGCAAAAGACGCGTATGCTTGTTTGTTTGACGGAGCTGTAAATATCCCTGAATCAGAAACGATTTTTTGGTCCAGCTTTAACGGAAGCGTTTTTGTTCCCGTAGGGTTCGGCGATACAAATATGCGGGCGCTAATGTGCTCTGCGTTTGCGTCAGAATTATTTTTTATGTCAAAAGAAACGCGTAATGTGTCGCCCGGGGAGAGGGTTTTGTTTTCGTTTGATCCGTTTGCGATAAGAAAAGCAGACAAGTCGCCGCCAAGCACATCTGTTTGCGTTTGTGCGGAAGTTTGCGTTTGGCGCGATTGATCGCTTAAAATTATTCCAGCTTCCGCGTCTATTGTTTGCACTCCTGTAACGCTCGCGCTGTATGAGCCTGTAATTGAAATTTTCGTTTCATCGCCTGCTTTTAGATTTTCTATTATCCACGCTGTTTGTGCAGAACCTTCTGGAAGTTCCGGTTCTGATTTTTCTATTATAAATCCGTTTGGTAAAACTGCTTTCAGTTCGGTTTTTTCAAACAAAATCTCTGAAACATTTTTTACAGTGAACTCGTATGTAACCGGCTCGCTGTGAATTGTTTCTTCTGGTCCATCAGCTTTTATTTCAAGAGCGCTTTTGGATATTGAAACGGTTTTGGTTGATATGTCTTGAAAATCGGAATTAAAATTCGCTGGCTTGTATGTGAAAATCGTCTGAATCGTTGAGCTTGATGGAACTTGCGCTGTCCAGTACCCGTTTAGTTCAATAAGTCCGTCGGATCCGGGGGAAAGATGCCCGATCGTCCAAGTATTACCCTCGCTTGTCTGTTCCGGTCGGGCTTGTTTAAGAACAAATTGTTCAGGCATGTTGAGCTTGATTTCAAGCGATGCGATTGGAATTGAGCCGTCGTTTGCGTACGCGATTTGGTATGTTTCAAGCACGCCGTTTTGAATATTGTCGTTTCCGTTTATTGTTACGCTAAGATGCGCGCCTGACCGTTTGGAGTAAGGGCTGAAAAAGAAAAATCCAAGCACGGAAATAACAGCAAGAACGCAGAAAGCTTGTATTGTTCTGGTCAAAATTCTTGTTGCTTTTCGTCCGCTTTCGCGACTGACAGTTGTAAGATCAGGAAGTTTTCCGTCGTCATCCTCATATATTTTGTAAAGATCTTGATCAACCTCTGCGGATTTTTGTTTGTTTATTCTTCTGATTTTTTTTGCCATAGTTTTATTGTTTTTCAAACAGGATTCCAAGATAAGCATCCGTGTCGTTTGTAAAATCAAATTTCAAGTCCGTTTTGTTTTCAGTATCGCTTGTCCAAATTGGCAAAAGGTTTTCCGGAGCGTCCACCTCAATTGTTGTTTTTCTGGTTTCTACGCCTGATTGTTTTTGAAGCGTGATTGAATAATCGGATATCTCCCGCATGCCAGCGAATTTTTTCAGTTTAGTGAGCAAGCTTTCTTTTGCCTGCATTTGAGCAATTGTAAACGGCAATTCGTATACGAAAGTCGCCTCTGAAACAGAACCGGGCTTGACCTGCATCCAGTTTCCAAAAATCGTTTTCCCGAATTCGTCGTTTATCAGAGTTCCTGATGCAGGGTCTTTGAAAATCTCGCCTGTTATCATTTCCAGATCTTTATCCTGCGCAAGAATGTATTCCGGCTGTTCAAATAATTCATCGCTTGGCGGATTAAAACCGCTGGCATGAATGAGTTTGCTTCCGCGCGGAACAAAAACGCGCATGTAATCAACATTGTTCAGCCCTTGGAAAAGCTCGCTAGCCATTCCTTTGTGGGTTTTCTTGATTGTAAGAGTGTTTATTATTCTTCCATCCGGCTGTATTGATGCGCGAAGAGAAATATCTTGATCAATTATTAAATCTGTTTTGCCGCCGCCGATGTTTGCGTTCACTATCATTAAATAGTCGCCGGCAACAGAATGAACTTTTCCTGTCCATCCGAGTTTTGCGGCTGTTTGCTGAAGATCCTGCCTTGGAAAGTACATTTGAATGTCTTTTTGTTCAAGCGCTTGCAGCGAGTTTGCAAGGATTGGAAACAGCGATTCCGCGTCCGCGCTGTTTATTCGTTCAAGAAGCGCCGGCGCCAGATCAGCAATGAATTGTTTTGGTTTATTTTCGGTCTTGTCGTATTCAAGCTCTACGATTTTTTGCGTTTCAAATAAAAAGTTTTCGTTTGTAATGCTTATTCCATAATCAGGCATTTCTATTGTTCCAAGAAAATCAAGAAGATTGGCCACAAAAGTCGCGTTAACGGCAATAACTCCGTCAACAGTCGGTCCGCCCGCCTTTTCGTAGAACCAAGCTGTTTTTTTTGCGCTTTGCTCAAAGTCAGGAAACCAGTTTGAGTCCTGGAATTCCCATCGCGGGTTTACAAGCCGAAGCGGGATAGGCGCTTCAACAAACTCGTGCAAAGATCCTTGCATGTCGTATGTGCCTCCTGCCGGTATATTTATTGATTTGATCGCTCCGTTTTCAATGTCAATTTCCGCAAAGCTTCCCATAAAACCGCCTGTTGGCCTTAGCTCGCTGTTGTTTTGGAAAAGAAGCAAGTATCGCATCGGTTCTTTTCCTCCAAGCACTGTGTGCAAAAATTCAGACGACTCCAAAAAGTCGCGTGCTGACATAGCAAGTCCCGGAACTTGCGTTTGCGCTGTTTTTACTAGTTCTTGCTTGTCTTGCGGAAGAAGCTTGGCGTCAACCTCAACAATGCTTTGCGCTGCTGATTCAAGAAGCGGAAGCGCGTTTTGTATTGACTGCGTTACAAGCGCAAGCTTGTCGGTTATTGTTATTGTTTCGTTGTCTTTTATGCTGTCGTAAGATGATGCAAGTATTTTTGCTGCTGCGGAGAGCGATCCAAGAGATTCTGACATTGATGTTGAGCTTTTATATGTTTTTGATGTTTGCGGCAAAACAGCAAGAAGTCCGGCAAGATCAGAGTTCATGCGCTTAAGTTCCGCTTCCATTTGCGCAAAATCCTTTTCTGCAAGAGAGAAATTTTGCGATGCAGCTCCAAAGCGGCTGTCCTCTATTGCTTTTTTGGCCTGAATTATTTTTTGCAATCCTTGCCCGCTTTCAGAAATTATTAAGTTGGTTCTGTTTTTTGTATTTGAATACGAATCCATTGCGTGCAATGGAAGCACAAAAATGAACGATAGCCCGACAAAGCTTGCCATGGCCCGTTTCCAGCCGATCGGAAGAGCGGTTACGATTGCGTAATTTCTAGGTTTTGATATTTCGCGATCCGGTTCTGTATTGCCAGAATTGATTTGCGCGGTTCTGCGCTTTTCAAACAGTCTGAAATTAAAACTTGGAAGCGAGTAATTTGGAATAAGTGCGCGCAGTGGTCTTTTATTGATTTCTGATCTGGTTTCGTGCGATTCAAGTTCGTTTTTGCTTATTAATAAATAATCCGGCTGAATTTCGGTTTCGTCTAAACTTGATGGTTTTTCAAATATAACACCGTCATCGTCCTCCGGTTCCGGCAATATCAGGTCAAGGAATATGTCTTCTATTTCATTTTCACGCACAGCAGAAACTGCGTTTTGCGTTGTTTGCAAAACAGGTTTTGAAAGCGATATTACAAACTGCGACTGCGGAACCGATTCGTTTATGTGCATTCTAAGCGCTCCGCTGGCGTTATTTGCATATTCTGTTTGATTGGAGTCGGTTTTTAGCGCGATTTCCCGCAGTGTTTCGTTGATTTGTTCTGTTGTTGCTTGTGTTTCTGCCATTTGACCCGCCCTCGGCGCAGTTGGTTTTTTGCGCTTAAGAGCGTTCTTTTTAATTGCTGGTCGCGGTTTTGTTTTTGAACGCAAAGACACACGCCTTTTGTTTATTGCGCTCTTTGTTTTAACTGTACTTTTTTTATTTGATTTTGGCATAAGCTTTTTCGTACACGGTTATTGTTTCTTTTGCCATTTTGTCCCAAGAAAAGTTTTGGATTCTTTGCACACCTTTTCGTATTAAGCTGTTGCGAGTATTTTCGTTTGAAACGATTTCATTCATTTGCGCTATCAAATCTGTTTCGCTTTCAGGGTCAAAGTACAATGCGGCGCTGTTTAGTATTTCGGGCATGCATGATCTGTTTGAAGATAGTACGGGAACTTTTCTTGCCATTGCTTCAAGCGGAGGAAGCCCGAATCCTTCGCACAAAGATGGAAACAGGTAAGCGGTTGCGTTTTCGTAAAGCGCGTCAAGTTCGTTTTCTGCTGCAAAGCCGAACATGCGCACCGCGCAGTTATCAGGACCGCATTCATTCAGCTTGTTTTGCAACCGGTCATAGAACAGATCGCGCTTTCCAACAAGAACAAGCTGAAAATCGTGATGCGTTTTATGGAATTTTGCAAATGCTTTTACAAGAAAATTAAGATTTTTGTGAGGATACGCGCTACCAATATATAAAAAGTACGGTTTGCGCACGCCCTTTGCGCCAAGATCGGCTTCTGTGGGATACTTTGCTGATTTTTGCGCTCCCGCACCCTCGTAAATTACGATCGTCTTTTTTTCTGCTTTTGGAAACCTGCTTAATATCTGATTTTTTGTGCAATTTGAAACAGCGATTATTTGTTTTGATTTTTGTATTGTATTTTTTAATACCATTCTAAATGCCGCATGCTTTATTGCGTAAATAGCAGGATGCTTTGTTGTGGCGTGCGCTGAACGCGGCTGTTCAAGTAAAATAAGATCATGGATTGTTGCAACAAACGGAGTTTTGATTGCAAACGGCGCGTTCCAATGCGGAAAATGAACAAGATCAAGTTTTTCTTTGTCGATTATCCTTGGCATATAAATTTGCTCTGCGATTCCGTACCAGCCAATATCAGCAATGCGTTTTTCAAAGTTGTTTGCGCTGATTTTGCAATCGTTGAAGTTGCTTTTTTTTAAAAAAAGCACATAGCGGTTTTTGCGGTCGTGCCGCAAAAGCCCCATTATTAATTCTTCAACATATCTCCCCAGGCCTCCGCCGCCTGTGCGCGGCCCAAACATGCGCGCGTCTATTCCAATATTCATGCATGCATTATATCACAAAAGTTAAGCTTGTTGGCGAGCGGTCTGTTGAAATACTGTGAGTGTTTTTTGGGCTGTCGTAAGCCACGAAAACGATTGTGCGTTGACTCGTCCGTCAAGCGAGAGCGCGCTTTGAAGCGCGTTGTCTTTTAGAACCGCATTTATTGCCCTTGCAATGTCTCGTACATTGTTTGGGTCAATTAAAATCGCGGAGTGTTTTACTGCTTCCGGCATTGATGAAGTGCGGCTTGCTATAACAGGAGCGCCAAGACATTGTGCTTCAAGAAGGGGCATTCCAAAGCCCTCGTAAAATGACGGGAATAGCAATAACTTGGCATTTGCTATTGCGTTTTGTTTTTGTTCCTGCGTTAGATAGCCGGTAAAAATTATTGAATCGCGGAATTTTGAATGTTTTACAGCGCGCAGTACATTGCCGTACTTCCATCCCAGCGATCCGATTATGACAAGCGGCATGTCATATTCCGTTTCTTCGCGCACGCGCTCGTATGCTTTAATAACTGATACAATGTTTTTGCGAGGCTCAATTGTGCCAATACAAACAATCGCGTCTTTTTTTTCTGTATCAGAATTTGTTTGGTTCGCGCAAGCTGCTCCGTGCGGAATAACATGAATTTTGTTCGGTTCTATTTTGTATATAATGCAAATATCCTGTTTGGTTGATTCTGACGGGCATATGATTGCGCTTGCCTGCTCGCAAAGCGATTTTGCTCGAACAAGCTTGTGCCATGTTAGCATGCGGCGCGAAAAGTATTCTGGAAAAAGCTCAAATGAAAGATCGTGCACTGTGAGCACAAACGGGGTTTTGCCGTTGATCCGCAGGCGGTTGAAATTCGGCGCGAAAACAAGATCAACATGTTCGCGCAATATGGTCTCAATTTTTGGTGCGCAAAAAAGCGCGTCCGAAAGAGCGATTAGTTTGTTTGGGACCTTCACAATTCGCACTCGCGCGTTTGGCGCGCTTTGGACTCTGGTTTTTAGTAAATCGTTTTTAAGTCCTGTTGAAAAAAATATGTATTCGTTTTTATTATCAATTTGCAAAAGCGTTTGCAAAAGGTTCATTGCATACATTCCAACCCCTGTCAGATTCGGTTCCGCAAGGCATCGTGCGTCAACCGCGATTTTCATATTTTATTTTTGGTCGCGTACTCGCTAACGATTCTTTGCATGTTTGAGCGGAATGCTTCTGTGTCAAACTGTTTCGCGTGCGATTGTATAGTTGCCGGATCAAAAACGCTTTCGTCAAACCGCATAACAGCATCAGCCAGTTCTTCCCAGCTTTGTTCGTGCAAAAATACGCCTGTTTTTCCTTCTATTATTGTTTCAAGCGCTCCGCCCCTCGCGTATGCTATAACAGGCCTTCCCGATGCCATCGCTTCAACCGGCGTAATGCCAAAATCTTCTTCTTGCGGATTGATGTATGCAATGCAATTTGCGTAAAGATCCGCCTGTTCTTTGTCAGAGACCTTCCCAAGAAATTCAATATTTGAAGATGATTTGTCTGAATACAATTCGCGCAAAGGGCCGTCTCCAAAAATTTTAAGAGGTATCCCGAGATGATTAAAAGCTTCAATTACAATATCAAGCCGCTTGTATCCGACAATGCGCCCGCCCGCAAGAAAGTAATTTTTCGGCTTATCAGAAATACTGAACCTTGATGTTTCAACCGGCGGGTTTATAACAATGCTTTCGCGTCTGTAATATTTTTGTATTCTTTTTTGCACTGCTTTTGAATTCGCTACAAACAAATCAACTCTGTCTGCCGCGCTCTTGTCCCACATTCGCAAGTACGAAAGAACAGGACGGATAAACGGTTTTATTGCGCGTGAAATTGCGAGCTCTTTTAAATATTCGTGCGTGTCGCTCCAAAGGTATCTTGTCGGAGTGTGGCAATAGCATATATGCACTGTGTGTTCGTTTGTTATTGCGCCTTTTGAAAACGCGCTTGATGAAGAAATAACAATATCATAGTTTGACAGATTATATCCTTCTGTTGCAAGCGGCATCAAAGGCAAATACCACTGATACTTTGACATTGCAAAAGGGGCTTTTTGCAAAAAAGAAGTGCGGATATCCTTTTTTTTGAAAAAATCAGAAACAGCTTCTTGATTAAACAAAAGCGTATATGTTGGGGCAGACGGCCAAATTTCCTGCAGTTCACGCAGCACCTTTTCCGCTCCGCCGTCTTGCATTAAGTGGTCGTGTATTAGAGCTAGTTTCATAGTACTCGTCCATTCTGTTTTAGTACGCGCCCTTTCTTTTTAGCACGACAAGAGGCGTTTTAAGCAGTATTGAAATGTCCTTTAATAAGCTCCAGTTTTCAATGTAATAAGTATCTAGCCGGACTTCTTCGTTAAAGTCAAGGTCTGATCTGCCGCTGATTTGCGAAAGGCCGGTAATTCCGGGCCTTATTGTAAGCACGCGCCTTTGAGCCGGTTCGTATTTTTCGACTTCTCTTGGCTGGTGCGGGCGCGGTCCTACCAAGCTCATGCTTCCAAAAAAAACATTAAACAGCTGCGGTAGCTCGTCTATGCTGTATGCGCGAATGAATCTGCCGAAGGTCGTGACTCTTGGATCGTTTGTAATTTTATATAAAGGCCCTTGTTTGTTGCTGCGCTTTTTTATAAGTTCGCGTTCAAGCTGTATTGCTTGCTTTTGGTCGCCAAGGCCTTTTTGATTTCCGATCGTGAATTCTTTTCGCATTGATCGGAATTTGAATGTGTAAAACAGCGATCCTTTTTCGCCGACGCGTTCGTTTTTGTAAATCATCGGCTTGCCGGATTCAATAAGAATGGCCAGAGCGGTCAATACAAGAATTGGGGAAAGAATAATAATTAGAATAATTGATGCGGCCATGTCAAATAACCGTTTTAAAAAAGCGCCCCAGCCGTCAAGCGGAGTTTTGCGCACGCTCATTACAGGAATGCCTGCGTATGCGTGCATTTCTATTCTTGGCGCGGATGCTGAAAGCATGTCTGCTGTGTACTTGAAGCCAAGATGCTCTATATCAGAAAAAGCTTTCGCTTGCGCAAGTTCTTCGCGCGAAGCGTTTGCGTCCGCAAAAATAATTTCATCGACCGCGCCTTTTCTTTTTAATCGTACAATTTCTTCTTTTGCGTTTTGATCAAAATGCTGGAAATGCGCTACAACATTGAATCCGTGGCGCTTATTTTTCAAGAATTCTTTTTCGAGCCTTTCGCTCGCGTCTGTTTTGCCAATAAGCACGATTTTTTGCACCCCCACTCCTATTGTTCGCAAAGCTTTTTGCAGTCCGCGTACTGACGAACGCTCAAGCGAAACGAATACAATAGATATTATCCATGCGGCAAGCACTATAAATCGCGATTCGAATAATTCGCGCGAGAAAAACAATGCTGCAAAAACAACAACCATTCCTGTTGAACAAGCGAAAAAAATATTTTTGATTTCATTTCCGAATCCCCGCGCGCGCGCAGAGTACAGTCCTATAAGAGCAAATATTAATATCCACGCTATTGCCACAAGAATCACTAGCCGCGTGTATTCTTCTATGCCAAGTTCAAATTGAACAGGTCTTATGTTCACGAACGCTTTATGGAAGCGGATGTAATACGCCGCGACTCCGGCAGCAATTAGAGCGATAAAATCCAATGGAACAAGAAGCGCTGGAAAAAATATTCCGCTTTTTTTCATATTTATTTTCTGTATCGATTTATTTTTTACTCTGCTTATTGTATCGGATTTTTACTAAATATACAAACAAAAAACCCGC
>AMFJ01011130.1_pt1 | contig 10309 bp, 6 predicted proteins | sample 427208 | NCBI WGS metagenome assembly AMFJ01 (sample SAMN02954298, study PRJNA114691) | groundwater metagenome | biome: aquatic; feature: subsurface aquifer; material: sediment; isolation source: subsurface aquifer sediment | place: USA: Rifle, CO | collected 2008-08
TCGGCCATCGTGGTTTCCAATGCAACTCCGCACTATTTAGCGGCCTACGCGGTCATTCCCTTATGGTTTTGGTTCACGATGACTTACCTCGAGCGTGGAGGGAAAAAGTTTTTGAGCATCAGTATTATTTTATGGGGGTTTTTACAGATTTTGCATAGCAATTACGCCACACTCGTTTTGGTATTGCTCTCTTTTTATAGTTTGGAAGAGGAACTTTTTCAAAAAAACAGTCACCACCGTCGGCGCGTTTTAATCACCGGAATGATGCATCTCCTGATTTATATCGCGGCTTTCTTTTATTATTATGCATTGGTTCAAGATCATACCCCGATCGATACTTTCTTCTCGGGATATTCCGGCGTATGGAGTATTGCAAAAAACAATGCTCATGGGGTGATGGTGTGGGCGGTCGCCGTGTCACTCATGACTTTCTACGGCGTATTTAAGTATTTTAAGCCAAGAATTATAAATACGCTCGAAGCGGAGGCGAAAGAAATCATTTCCTTTTCATTCAAAGATTTTTCATTTTATGGGTGGAGTTTAATCGCCGGGTTTATTTTAATCCCGACTTTTTTCAGTCAGCGAACGTTGGAAGTGATGAAAGCCGTTTTTTTGAATGGTGATTGGGCCCGTATTGAAAATGTTCCTTTGATTTTTCTGGGATTGTTCTCGATACCCACTCTGTTGCATTTACGGCAATGGAGTTCATTGTTACGATGGGCCGTTTATCCTTTCCTTTTAATGATCTTCACGGCCGTCGTGGTGCGTCGAATCCCCGGGTTGGCGGAAAATGGACAACACCTACTCCGACCTGTTTTTTCCATATTGGATTTTTCATTGCCGTTTGTGGTACTGATGGCAAGTTACGGATTTTATATCCTTTTTCGTTATCAACGGAAAGGAGTTTCCATTTTTGTGGCGGCGATTGTTGTCTTTGGCCTAGTAAAAATGTCGTTATTGGCACAATACGAGCACGCTTACAGTTGGAAAAATAATGATAAAGATTTTGTTGCGGCCTATGAGTGGCTTGAGCCGCAATTGGTGAGGGGGGAAATAGTGGGGAGCAATTTCGAATACCTGCGTTCGCTTCATTATGTTTCAGAAAACCAACTCATTACGACGATGAACCCTCAAGCATTAGCACAGATCAATATTGAAGCGTTTATAGTGACTCGGCATTGGGACTATTTTATCTATAAACCGTGGGTATTTGAGATTTATCCTGAGGCTAAATGGAATAAAGAGTTGGAGAATAGCACTGAATTGGTTAAGATTTATGAAAAAGGGGATACGCAAATCTATAAAACGCGATAAAGAAAACATCTCATGAAAAAATCTTTTAAAATCACGCTATTTTTTTGGGGATGTATTTTGCTGCTTTTGGCAAAATTATGGATTAATTTGGACAATTTTGCATTGGTGCGCTTCAGTAGCGATACGCAGAGGCACCTGCTTGTTTTTCAGGAGTTGAGGCATTTTGAAGCTGTTCTCAGTCATAGAATTTCCACTTATGTGCAATACCCCGATCAGCTCGTTTTAAATGATCTCGGGCTTACGGTTGAGGGAGGGCATGTGGCATTGACCATTTTTAATAAATTAACGGGATTGGAATCCTTCCAACTGATTAATATTGCCGCGATTATTCTCGTCATACTATCGATGGGGGCGATCATGCTTTTGTCACGGCTTTTTTATAAGAATCAAACGGTGGTTCCGCTGTTGGCTTGTGCCTTTTTCGTTTCGGGGGTGATCACATTCCATGTCACGCCCCATTATTTTGCGGCGTATATTTTTTTTCCTCTATTGATTTGGGGATTACTCAAATACCTTGAGACGGATCAAAAGAAGTATCTTTTATTGTGGGCTATTTTTTGGACTTTTCTTCAGACCCTGCATAGCAACTATGCCACCATGTTTTTAGTGATTTTAACGGCCTATGTTTTGGGTGAAGAGTGGAAGAATCGAAAAAATTTCAAGGTGCGTCATCAGTTGCACACCTTATTTTTAGTTGCATTGAGTATTTATGTGGCGCATTTATCTTATTATTACAAATTCGTCGAAGAAAATGCGGAAAGTTTTCGCAGCTTCTTCTCTGGATATTCCGGAATTTGGAGTCTCACCTACTTTTATAATCCTCTGGATGGCCTTTTTTTCTATGGGCTTGTGGTGGCGGCGTATTGCTATAGTGTATTTCATTGGATTCTGCTGCATAAACCCAGTCGAAATACGGCCCCCACAGCGGCGCATACTTTTGGGATGACTTTATCTCAAAATCGATTTCTATGGATGGCATGGGTTTTAATTTTGGCACTTTCGTTATTGGTTCCGGCCCTATTAGAACAGGGGATTTCCGCATTTTTTTACGGTAATAATAATTTGGGACGCCTTGAAAATGCTCCCCTTTTGATCCTATTTTTTCTCACCTTATTTACCGTGAAAGAATCATTTGATAAAGCCCATCGCCTATGGGTGTGGCTTTATATGCCGATTTTTGTTTTGGTGATCGGTAGTTTACTTTTACACATCCCTTTTCTTCGAGGATTGGGCAATCCTCTGGTTACCATATCCTTTCCCGTCATTGATTTTTCATTTCCCTTATTGTGTATCTGGGGGGCTCATATTTTATTTGAAAAGATAAAACAGTTTCATGCCTTAAAACGTACGGCGGTGATGGCATTGGTTGTAATGGCATTTTTTTCGACATCACTGAATTCCATGTATGGCAAAGAGTATCAGCGGGAAAATACGGATTTGGATTTCATTGAAGCCTATCAAACATTACTTCCTGTGATCCACGAAGAGTCACGGGTTGGGTCAAATTATGCGTATTTGAAATCATTGCGTTATCTTCCCGACGAACTCATTGTCATGACAAAAACCAGGCGCGAGTTGAATCGTTTAAATTTGAATGATGAAATCATGGCAAAAAATATGGACTATTTCATTTATTATGCATGGACCGTTATGTTTCCTGAAGCCAAATGGCTCGAAGAGGTTCGGCAGAATTCAAAAATCAAAATGATTTATGATCAAAATGGAATAAAAATTTTTCAGGTCATGCAAGAGAAAAATCAAGAAACTCCCGCAAAATACAATTAACAAAGCTTCTTCCCGTACCAATCAATCGCTTGTTGCAGTCCCTCCTTTAGCGACGTTTGCGGAGAAAATCCAAACGCATTTTTGGCCCGTTGAATATCGAGCAGACGACGGGGTTGACCTTCCGGTTTCGTAAGATCCCATTCAATCTCTCCCTTGTATTTGACCAATTCAACAATCGTTTCAACCAGTTCGCGGATGGAGGTTTCAATGCCGCTACCTAGATTTATAGGGGCATTTTCATTGTAGTGTTCGGCGGCTTTTAAAATAGCGTCCGCCGCATCTTTCACATAGAGAAAATCACGGGTGGCTTTGCCGGATCCCCAGATCGTCACGCGAGGCTGCTGCTCATGATGTGCCGTCACGATCCGATCAATCAACTGAGCGATGACATGAGTCGAATGGTCCCCCGGGCCATAGAGGTTGGTGGGCAAAAGAAAAATGGAGTTGAATCCGTACTGTTTGCGATAAACCTGTCCCTGAACCAGCTGCATTTTTTTGACCAGTCCATAGGGACCCGTTATTTCTTCGGGATAGCCGTCCCACAGGGAATCTTCATTAAAGGGGATTGGAGGAGTTTTGGGGTAACTGCAGATCGTTCCAAGGGTTACAAATTTAGTGACGCCTTCCTGTCGCGCGGCTTCCATCAGTTCGGTTCCCATGACCAAGTTGTCATAAAACATCTCCGCCATATGCTCGTTGTTGTATCCAATTCCCCCCACATTTCCGGCCAAATGAATCACGAGGGTTTTCCCTTTTGTCAGGGCTCGACATACCGACCGCTCGCGCAAATCAAAATCACGTCGTGAAGGAACCTGTAATCGATCCTCTATCATACCATTTTCTTTGAGCAATTTCACCACATGAGATCCCAGGAATCCATGTCCGCCGGTCACTAAAATCTGCTGATTGGCCAAAAAATCGAAAGTATTCATTCTGAGAGAGGAGTATTAAATAAATCGCATTGTGTCAAAACATCCATGTGATAAGATCGGAGAGGCACTTTCTTTTTATGCAATGCTATGAAATTGATCATGTTACGAATGGGAAAAATAATCACCTTTTTAATTCTAATCATTTTAATCTTAGTATTTTTATATCATGTCTCGTTTCAACATGCATTACAAATTGCATTGGCACTTCCCTATGCGCTTTTTGTGCCCGGCTTTATATGGCTTCATGTCATTCTGAAAAAGGAGATGAAACAGTTCAATGGCATTGAAATCGCGACTCTTTCCGTGACGTTATCCATGTCACTTGTGACACTCGCGGTTTATATGGCGAGCACATTCGGTTTGAAGATCAATGCGTGGAATAGCTTCTGGATGATTTTTGCTTTGATTTCGATGGGCGGATTGGTTTGGGGGACTCAAAAAAAGGAAATATTATATGACCTCAAATAGCGTTCCTCGCCAGTTGGGAGAAACGCTATCTTTTAAAAATGGAGCATTATAAAGTATTTTAAGAACAGAAGGATCATCCTGCCATGTCCACAGCACATGGGTTGCATGATATTTCTCAATGACATATTGCAGGTGGGACTCTCTCGGGCGGTGGTAAATCAATTCAATATCGGCAAATCGCTCTTGATAAGGTGGCGTGAGAAATACACTGGAGTGTGCATCATTGTAAAGCAAAATTTGTCGTTCAAAGTGAGAGCTTAAACTTGCGAAAACTTCGGGACTCATCAAGACGGCCGAATTGTAGAGTGGAATCGCGTCTGAAACTCCCCGTGCAAATTCATCCACCGTGGGGTCATTTATATTGCCTTCCATCGATCTTTCGCCGACCGCTTCGGGTAATCTGGTCAGTCGCCAAATTTGCATGCCGTACTGATTCAGAGGTCGAATCGATTCAACATGAAGAGGGCTAAGTGGGAAAATCAAGAGCAGCAGAAGGAGTGAAAGAATCCAGGGCGCAGAGCTAAATTCATGACTTTGACGAAAACCTTTTTTAACCGCTTCAATCACGGTAAAGACAAGCAAAACACCTCCCAGGGCGAGGGTGATATTGTAAAAATCACCGGCATCAATGTAAACGGCGAGTCGGTGGGTTTTAATGGCTATGATGCGAAATAAAGTGGCTAGACTAAAAATAAAAAGAAAGAAAAATGCGGAAGGGGTGAGCCTGGAAAAGCCATGGAAAAAAGAAATAAAGCGAGGGCCTCGAAACCATGAGCCGAAAAATAAAAGTAAAGCCATGATCACGCTGGGAATCATCAATGGGAATACCACCAAACTCATAAAAAATTCTCCCAGCGTGGTATTGAACTCTTCCCTGAGATGAAAGGTGGAAGTGAAGTGGAATCCATAGCGTAGAAGAACGGGAAGATAGTATAAGGTTCCCCAAAAAAAGGCTCCCACACTAAATACTCCCAAATGGCTCAAAAAGGTTCGAAAGGGAACGGAGTGACGATGACAAGAAAAAAGATAGGTGGGTAGCATGAGGGCCGAATAGGCAATCACGAAAAGGTTATGGACGGGATGACTGTGAATCACCAATCCGAACGCAAGCCCGGACATGATCCAAAATAGCGTTTTACGCATCAAAAATGCACGACACGAAAAATAAAAGAATAAAAGCAGTGTAAAAAATCCCATTCCCGCAGCCACATACGGTTCCAAATGACCCCAAATGAAATAGCCGAGCAGGCTGAAAAGAGCCAGGAAAATTCCTTCTCCCTCTTTGAGGTTGAGCGCACGTCCCAAGGCGTAAATGAGCCAGAAAATAGTGACACTCAAAATAACGCGAAAGGTTTCCGCATTAGGCACAAGTCCCGACTCGGTGAAAAGGGTGGCCAGCGCCACTTCCGACATCAAAAAGTTGGGATAAAAATTGATCTGATCCGCATAAATATCATCCATAAAACTGTAGCCGGCCCGAAGCAGGTGGGTTTTGAAGAGAAAAAGTTGAACATCTCCGCCCTCACTGGGTTGCAATCGACTTTCATTCAGGGAATGAAAGGGAAATCCCACAAAAAATCCGCCCAGCGCAAAAACAAAAAGAGGGATCGCCGCTGCTCGGAAAAAGTTTGTTACAAAAGGCCAAGGTTTTTTGAAAAAGCGAGTAAGCGAATGTCTCGAAAAAATCAATGCCGCCATAATAAGAATTCCGGAATTAGCGAGATAAAAATGGAAGCGTGTTTCCGCAGCCATTCGTGGAAGAAAGAAAAGATAATTCCAACACCCACTCAAAACCAGCATCATGCACAAACGATCCACCCACGAGGTTTTATTCCAACACGATTTAAAAAAAGAAAGAAGTGCAAACCCCGGTAAAAAAAGCAGCGCGATCATCACCAGGATGCCATAAAATGAAGAAAGCATAAGCAGGAATTAATATTTGGAAGGAGTTTTTTCGGAGGTTTCTAGAACAGTTTCAAAAAATAAAAAAAGGTTTAAATTTGAACACGGCTTTCACAAATTGCCGCACGAGGAATGCACCATATCGAAAGGCGTTCATATTGGAAACACCGTAGCGACGGGTGCAATAATGCACAGGAATATCCCGGATTTTTAGCCCCAGTTTAGCACCTCCGAAAAGGATGTCCAAATCCCCCCACGGATCCCCTGTTTTGAAATACGGTAAAAGTTTTTCAATGCGGTTATAATCCGATTTTGTGAGCATTTTTGTGCCGGCAAAAATATCTTTGACCGACTGCCCGCTCATCCATGAATAGAAGGAAGCAAAAAATCGATTTCCCCATTGATTGGGCAGTGGCATCGCATTTTTTTCCATGGGATAGACAAAGCGGGACGCATTCAACACTTCTCCGACTCCTTCACAAAATGAATCGTAGAAGTGCCGAATTTCCTCCGGGGGAATGGCGATATCTCCATCGAGAATAACGATCAATTCATGTTGGGCGGCCGCAACACCCTCCCGCACCGCCTGTCCTTTGCCGGGCTTCGACTGTTCGACAAATTTAATGGTTTGATGCGGGGCCGCGTGTTCAATGGCGTGCAGGCAAGCCTCTCGGGTTCCATCTTTAGAGCCTCCTTCGACAAAAATAACCTCCACATGAGGGCACGCGTCGAACGGCACGCGTGAAAGCAGCGGCCCCACATTTTGGGCTTCATTTTTGACGGGAACAACAATTGAAAGGCCGTGGTTCGACTTTTTTAAAGGCAGGGCGCGTGCAAAACAATATTTAAAGTGAATATTTCGCCCTCGAAGTGTGATTTCGTGATGCGAGGCCGTAAGAAAGGTGGAAAGATCATTTAAAGAGATGGGAAAAAAAGAAAATCGGGGAATAAAAAAAAGCAAACGGGTACGTTCATGAGATAGTGCTCGCAGCTCTCGAAAGAACGCATGAAGATCCGGACAGTTTTTTAAAAAATCGGGAGCAATTGCAATCACATCATAAGACTCACCGTTTTCGATTTTCGAGAGAGACGCTTCATTAAAAATCCAAAAAATATTTTTCGAGGAGGGAGACGGGACAAGAAATTGAGTCAACCGTTTTAAGGGGGCAGAAAGAGAAGAAGAATTCATTCTTTAAACGATGAAGAAAAAGTGAAATGGAAAAAAAGAATCAACACAAAAAGAAGAAAGGATATTATCATGCCCACTCCTCCCAAAAAATATAATCGAGAGTATAGAATTAAGCAAAGAATCCCCGTGCTTAAAATTAAAAAAAGTACCTCCCTAAAACCATGCCGCAGCCAGAAATCGGAATTTTTCATTTGTTTTAAATGGCTGGGATAGGAAGAAATGATGGATGAAAAACGAATAAGCAGAAGTAGTAAAAAGAAGCCAAAGACAACTCCGAATAAAAGAGTTGAGCCGGGGGTTAAACTCAATTTCAAAAGAAGGGTTAGGCTGAAAACCGTTAAAAAAAGAAGGCCGATTTTTTTGAAAAGAGAAGAAGAAGGCATGATTATAAGGGAGTCATAGAAAGTGTATCCAGTAAAATCCAGGCATTGGCGATAGAGGGATCGAAGTGGATTTCCAATGGGAGTTCTCCATTCGAGGGAGTGATTTCAAGATTGGCGCGGGCTTCGCTCCAACCTTTTTCAAGTGACTCGGAGAGGGAGTAGTTTTCAATGATCCAATATTGAACATATTCCGGGTCATCGGAGAAATAAAATTTAAAAGGGTTGAACCAGCTTTTTTCGGTAAATGAGTAAAGGGTATCAATGGAACTGGTCAGAATAAGATTTTTCGCGGGCAAAGAGAGTCTTGTCAGAGAGGGGGCTCGGGATTGCTCTAAGAAGTCCACCCAACGGGCAAAAACCATTTTGTCTTGAGTTTGGATCAATCCGCCATCCCCTCCAAAGGATTGGCCGGAATCCGATTCATAAGAAAACGAGTTTGCATAAGGTTTGAAATAAAACGACATGGGGACCGGAGCAGCGATGGCCAGATGGGAAGTTTTCAATACAAGGTATCCGGAATTGACGGCAAGATGCGACAATGTAATGGGTTCAGTAAAATTAAAATAAAATCGATAAAGTCCGTTTGGAGCCTTGGGGAGATTCAGCTTAAATTGAGAATGGTCCGAGGTCAGTGAAAAAGATTTTTCTTCAATACGGTTGTTGTGTTCATCAATTAAAATGAATTCTCCATTCATTTTGGATGTCACACCTTCAAAATCAAAACTAAAAGACAAGGCATTCTGTGAATTGTACGTATAAAAAACGAAAGAGTCATTTTCAATCGTAAGGTAAGGGAAAAGATCTAAGGCATTCGTTCCATTGTTTTTAACCGGGTTTTGGGTGCTTAAAAAATCATCCATATTGAATCCATAGTGAATCAAATTGATCCCAAGAACCGAATTTTTCAGAAAACCGGTTTTAATGAAATCGGCCCAATTCGTGGTATTTTTTGTGCGGCCGGTTTCAATGGAAGTGCTTGTCGTCAGCCGATAAACTCCAATGGAATCAAATTGTCGTACGAGGGATAAATTTTGAGGAGTCGGTATGAAAAGAGGCTGCAAGGTGCCATCCGATGTTTTCGCATGGAGAGAAACATTGGAGCGCACCTTCATTCCAAAATGCAATGGAATGGGACGATTTAACAGGGATTTTGGCCCATGAACCGAAAAAGGAGAATGAAGGAGTAAGACGTTTTCAGGGAGAACCCATGCGGTATTTTTCCCGGGATGGTCCAAAAGAGGAGAGATGGACCGTGTGGGGCGGCCTGACTCAACGGCATTGAATTTAAAATCAACAGGAGGAAGAATCGTTGTTATATAGGGGTTGAAAATAGAAATTAAAAAAACGAAAGGTAGTCCAATCATGAGTGCCTGATTGAAGCGTATGAAAAAAATTTCAAGGCGATTCAGGAGGGGGCGAAATTCCGATTTGGAAAAGAAGATGAGGCTTCCCGACAAGAAAATAAAAATCCAAAGCCAATCGGTTGTTTTTTGAAACAGGAAAAAATCATAAAGGAAAAGGGTGCACAAGAATGTAAATCCCAAGAAAGCGACGCGATACTGAAAAGAGGTTAAAGGGATAAAACGGCTTTGGTGAAGCACATTCATCCGGCTCAAAAATTCTTTTAAATGTTCCGGAAAGAGAAATGATACAAAAAACAGGGCGAGGATAAGCGAAAGAGTGAGATAAAAAAGGAAAAGCCCATCGGCCTGCATTCCCACAAGAAGTGCATTCCAAGGGATTTCAATAAAAATGAAAACAATCAATAAGAGGGAAAAAAAGCACAACAAAGAGATCAAGGGATGGTGTCGTGCCCTCTCGCGACGTGTAAGGAGTTGCGCCTTGATAAGATCCAACCCTGCTTTCAGGGTTAAATCATTCGATCGTTGTTTGATATGAAATAAAGAATAAAATTGCCGGGGTGAAAGGAGAAAGAAAACAAAAATTAAAAGTAAAAAGTCCATGCCGAGGACCGTGGTTTTGTACGCGGAAAGACCTTCTTTCAGGGAATATTTCGACGAGATGGTGGAATGTTCAGGCGAAGAAAACGAAAATGAAAAAGGATTTGGTTTTTTAAGATAGGGTATTAATGAGTTGCGCACATTGGAATCCATCGCCGCAAGCGAAAGCAGCTCTTTGCTCATAAAAGAAATGCTTTGCAGTTGATCCCCGTTCATGCAATACCAACGAACCAAAAGCGGGCCTTCGCTCATCTCGAAATGCGAAAAGTCCGCGCAGGCTTTTGGAACGGAATGGTAATAAAGCAGATCAACGGTTTGATTTTCAAAAGAAGACAATTGAAGCGCCATCTCCTCGACCGTCAGGGGGCGGTTGAG
>AMFJ01033561.1_pt1 | contig 10305 bp, 6 predicted proteins | sample 427208 | NCBI WGS metagenome assembly AMFJ01 (sample SAMN02954298, study PRJNA114691) | groundwater metagenome | biome: aquatic; feature: subsurface aquifer; material: sediment; isolation source: subsurface aquifer sediment | place: USA: Rifle, CO | collected 2008-08
TCTTTAGCTCACTTTTCAAAAGATCCAGCATTTTGTCCTGTGCGGGCAACTGGACAAAGACCAGAGCCAGGAGGGAAACTAAGAAAACTTTTATTTTCATATGTTATCTGTTAATATATTCTTGTTTACTATTATATAATACATTCTACAAACCGACTTCCGTGAAGACCGGATAAAAAATATTCATACGGGGTAGCACCAGCTTATAATTTTATATATTTGTTCGCCCTTTTTAAGGAAAACTTGCTTAATAAGCCTAATAATTGCTCTTAATTCAGTATGTCAACAGATGAATATCAGGTAATTACGCTCTTAAGAGAAGGTGATGAAAATGCGTTTCATATTTTATATAAAAAATATGCAAAGCAACTCTTCTGTTTCATTAACCGCTCTGTAAGAGACTCGGACGATAGTAATGATTTACTGCAAACCGTATTCGTCAAGATATGGGAGACTCGCTCCTGCGTAGATCCCGAAGGCTCGTTCAGCGGATATCTGTACACTATTGCAAGAAACCTTATGTGCAATTACTATAAGAAAAAAATTATCGTTCAGGCATATCAGGCTTTCGCAAGTTCCGGTGAAAAAGAGGAGAATAACACTGTTTTTTCTTCTCTTGTTTATAAAGAGCTCTCCGAAAAAATCAACATAGAAATCAATAATCTGCCTAAAAAGAGAAGACAGATTTTTGTTATGAGCCGAAAATTAAATATGAGCTACAAAGAGATTGCGGAACAACTTGGTATCTCCGAAAACACTGTGGATACTCAAATCCGCAAGGCTCTCCAATACCTGCGAGAAAAAAGAGAAGAATTTTAGGTTTTCAATTCACGGATTATGTTTTTTGAATTGTATTAATATTGTATGAGAACGAAAAATACAGATAAACTTTTTGACCGTTGGATTAAAAACCCCAACGATCATTTCTCGTTTGATGAACTGAATGAACTGTTGCATTATATAGATAACGATTCCGATTCAAAACACGTAGAAGATTTCCTGGCCAAAAACTGGGAAGAAGCAGGGGAGATTAACGAAGCACAAGAGTTTAAACTTGAAGAAAACTTTGCCGGGATTAAGCAAACCCTTAGACTAAAGGAATTTGAAGACGACAGAAAGGTCTTTAGATTTAAAGCGCAAAAGGCATTTAACTTCATAGCCAAAGTGGCTGCCATTCTAATTTTACCCATGGCTTTGATGATACTTGTGGAGAATGACTTTTCCAATAAACCGGATAGTTTTATATCAAATGTAGAGTATTTTGCTCCACCGGCTTCCAGAACTCGTATTTACCTTCCGGACAGTACAGAGGTTTGGCTCAACTCCAACAGTAAACTTGAAGTAATGCACGGTTTTGGCAAGGTAGAGAGAAGCGTCAAGCTTACCGGAGAGGCCTATTTTTCAGTTACTAAGAACAAGAATCTTCCTTTTAATGTGTATGCACAAGGCGTGAACATAAAAGTCCACGGAACGGAATTTAATATTAGTGCCTATGAAGACCAGGATTCTGTGGAAACAGTATTGTTAAATGGCTCTATATCACTTAAATATTCCGATTATCCGGGGGATATGGGAATTAAAATGGTTCCCAATCAAAGGATAAACTACTACAAGCTGGCCGACTCGGTTCGCAGTGATTTTGTAGACACCGATGCATTCAGCTCTTGGAAAGACGGAATAATCATTTTTAACGACTCCCCTCTTGAAGAGGTGAGAAGAAAGCTTGAAAGGTGGTTTAACGTGAGTATTATAATAGAAGACAAGTCGCTTTTAAATTACAGAATAACAGGAATTTTAAAAGAAAGGACACTGGACCAGATTATGAGATTTATCTCAATGACATCTCCGGTAGATTACACACAAGAAAGCGACAAAATATATATGAAAAAAAGATAGATACACAATTAACCCTAACTTAAACTTTAAAACTATGAGGAAATGTAAGCATTGTTTATGGCTTTTGGTTTTCCTGTGCTTTTTATCCGTAAAAGACGGATATGGCATAACAGCGGATCAAAACAGATTGATTTCTGTGTCCGCTAAAAACATTACTCTAAACGAGCTGCTCCTGAAACTCGAAAAAGAGACCGGGTACGATTTTTTGTACAACAACGGTATTATAGACGGTAATGCAAAAGTGAGCGTAGAGATGAAAGACAAAACCGTTGGAGAGGTTTTGAATAATGCGCTTAAAAACTTGTCTATAGAATACAAGATTGTAGAAAATCAGATAATTCTACACCCTCGGGGAATGAAAGGCACTGTCCCTGCGCAGCAAACACAAACTCCGCAGAAAAAGGGAAAGGTTACTATTAAAGGCACTGTTTTGGAGTATGATTCAAAAGAACCGGTTCCTTATGCTTTTGTCGTAATTAAAGAGTTGAACCTTTGGGGCACATGCGACGATAAAGGAAAATTTATTATCGAAAACATTATCCCTGGAACTTATGCAATTGAAATATCTTGTCTGGGATACAGCAATTATTCAATTCCAATTACCGTTACCCAGGACATCGGCAATTTTACCGTTGGACTCCGTCCCGACAACTTAACGCTGCAAGATGTTGTAGTAACGGCAAAAGCCGGTTCCAGCATAAACTCTTCTTCCAAAATTGAGAAGAATGCAATCCAGCACGTTCAGGCATCCAGTCTTGCAGACGTTATGCAGCTTTTGCCGGGATCGCTTATTTCGAATCCTTCTCTTACAACTCAAAACAAGATTACAATCAGGTCTGTAAACGACTACACCAGCAATAATACAAGAGGTGTTGGTCTGTTGATAAACGGCTCCAGGGTATCAAATGATGCATCGCTAACGCTGGAGACATCTACCGAAACTTTCAAAGAGATGGACTTCCGGAAATTCTCTACCGACAACATTGAATCCATTGAGGTTCTAAAAGGGGTTTTGTCTGCCGAATACGGAGATGTTACATCAGGCGCAATCCTTGTTACAACCAAAGCCGGACGCACACCATTCGAGGTGAGGGTAAAATCGGACCCAAACACAAAAGCCGTCTCTGTGAGCAAAGGTTTCGGCCTTGGTAAAAATGCGGGTAACCTGAATATTGATGCCGACTATGCGAGAGCATTCAAGAACTGGATATCTCCTGTAGACATCTTTGACAGAACTACTCTCGGACTTACATACTCAAATACATTCAACAAAGATAAAACTCCACTGCGTCTGAATGTCAGGTTAAGCGGATACCTTACAACAAACAACACAACCAGCGACCCGGACGTTTCTAAACTGGACTTTACAAAAAGAACCGAGAGAAATGCATCCCTTTCAATTTATGGCAACTGGCTTCTAAATAAGAACTGGATCAGCTCACTTAATTACAATCTCTCCGGAAATGTTGGAAGCGAGTATATCCAGAAGTTTACAGTTAACAGCGGACTGCCTGTTCCAACAACAGACACACAAATTGAAGGAATTGGCCTCGGAGAATTCACCGGTGTACTCGAAGAGAGAGACTCCAGGAGCGAAGATCTTCCGATTTATGCATCTGCAAAAATTACTGCAAACCTAAACAAGAGCATTAAAAATACCCGTTTTAAAACAATGCTCGGGATAGAATTCAACACAAAAGGGAACAATGGACGAGGAGAATATTATCTTTCTGCTGCGCCGGCATACTTCCGCGAAAGGAACTATACAGACGTTCCGTTCATGAGCGACCTGAGTTTGTTCATCGAAGAGAAGGTTACTATTCCAGTAGGCAAGGGCAATCTGGAACTTAGCGGAGGAGCAAGGCTAAACAAGATGATTATTGCAGGTTATGACTATAATCCTACTATTGACCCTCGTTTCAACGGAAAGTACAATATTTTGCCCCTCAGAAAAGACCGCTTCATATACTCTCTTTCGTTGAGAGGAGGCTGGGGAATACTTCAGAGGCTTCCATCAATAGGACTCCTGTATCCTTCTCCAAGCTATATAGACAATCCTCTTTTCCTTTACAGAAACTCTGCAACAGGAGAATCTCTTGCTGTTATTCAAACAAGCATAATCGACGAACTTTTGCCGTACAACCTCAAACCCGCAAGAACAAGAAACATTGAGGCCGGTATTGACATTAACATTAAGGGAATAGAGGCTCAGTTTACATATTTCAACGAAAAGCTTAGAAACGGTATCTCTCAGAACAGAACTTTCCATACTGAATCTTACGACTATTACACTCCTGTAACCGATCCTGATGCAGCGCCAAAATTTGAAGGTGGCAAAGTATGGATAAAGAATACTCTGGGAGAATATGTACCCCTCACTTTTGTAACAAACAAAGAGTTCAAGGGTTACCTGAGGCCGGACAACCGTGGCCAGGTAGACAAATGGGGTATTGAATACGACATTAACTTCGGCAAGATAAAAGCCATCAACACTTCCGTTATTGTTAGCGGCGCATACATACGAAGTACCGATCGTGAACCCGGTTTGGTTAATTATAATACAGGCCGTGTAGACCCGATTGATTCAAAACAAAAACTTCCATATATTGGAATTTATGAAGAAGGAAATTCTTCTGTAAGTATAGCGACTGGCAGCGGAAGTCAAAGATTGTCCACAAACATTAGTTTAGTAACACACATTCCAGCAATAAGAATGATCGTTTCTCTTGTTACGCAATGCGTTTGGGTAAACAGCAACTGGAATGTGTTTGACAAAGACAGGGTATACAAACTGGACAGCAGCGGAAATCCTGTGTTTGGAGATTATGACAAAAAAACCAGTCTGGATATATTGTACCGAAATCCTGAATTCTATATGGGCCATGATGGAATCGTAAAACCATTCAGCGACTACTACACAACAACCGATCAGGACCTGAAAAGAAGACTGGCAATGCTCATACTGTCTACCGATCAGTCATTCTACTTCCAGAACTCGGGAGTGAAGCCTTACTTCATGGCAAACCTTCGTGTAACCAAGGAGATAGGAAATCACGCCGCACTCTCTTTCTATGCCAACAACTTTACAAACTCGACTCCTATAATGAAACAGAATTCGAGACCGAATGCTTCCGGCGGAAGAGTAAATACTCCAATCTATTTTGGTGCGGAAATTAAATTAACCTTCTAAATCTGATATTATGAGAAATTTTAAAATACTATTGCTGCTCATTGCGTCTATCACAATTTCGGGATGTATGAAGGATTCCAAGACGTCCCAATTTACCGATGATGCCTTAAGCTCTACAATAAATATAACCATAGCTATGCCTGCGGGTTACAATTACCCTGTTGAGGGTATGGAGATAAAACTTGCAGATCCTTCTACAGGTCTTCAGTTTAAAGGAGTTGCAAATGCTGCAGGAAAAGCAGAGATAAAAGTAGCTCCCGGATCGTATATTGCTACTTCAGAGGCAAAACACACCGCTGTAGGGGGAATTATATACATCTTCAACGGCACATCAAATCGCATAAGGGTTACTCCTGCCGATGCAAAGGTTGTTTCTGCCGCTCTTTCTTTGAACGTTTCAAAGACCGGTCAAATTGTGGTAAAAGAGTTTTATTACGGAGGATGTCTTAATCCTCTTACCGGGAAAACTTATGCCAACGATAAATACATTATTTTGTATAATAATTCCGACCAGGTTGCATACCTGGATTCTCTTTGCATAGGAATGGCCGATCCATTTAACGCACCCACAAGCGGCAAGTCTTCAAACTGGGTAAAGAGCGGAACTACAGAACTAAGAGACTCTGTTCCTAATTCATCAATAGGATGGATGTTCCCGGGAACCGGAACAAGCAACCCGCTTGCTCCCGGAGAGCAGGTAGTTGTGTGTACAAACGGAATTAATCATACACTCACTGCTCCAAATTCTGTTGATTTGAGCAAAGCAGGTTACTGGGCGCTTTACGACCCAATCCTTACAAGAGGACAATCTACACCTCAACCGGGAGTAAAACTGATGCAAGGGTACTGGAAGGTGGGAACTGCGACTCAATACATTATTTCTCAATTGAGCCCTGCGTTATTCATTTATTCACTGGGAGGAAAAACCACACCACAATTTGTTCTTGACACTTATACCTGGAATCCGGGATACGCAACAAACAGAAGCTTTGACTGCCTCATGGTAGACAAGGATCTGGTTCTGGATGGGGTTGAGTGCTATAGGTCGGTTACAGACTCAAAAAGGCTTAGACCGGAAATCGATAATGGCTATATAAAAACTAACGGCTCCGGAACAGGAGAAACCGTACACAGGAAAGTTGATGTTGAAGCAACAGCTGCTGCAGGAGGCAGAATAGTCTATATGGATTCCAATAACTCTACGAACGACTTTGAAGTGAAATCAAAACCATCTTTGGCAAACTAATATTATTGAATTGCTATGAAAAAATTAATATACATAACAGCGTTTTTAATAATCTGCCTTCAGCCGGCCAACCTTATGGCTCAGAAGCGCTCGGACAAGTCTGTCTACTCGTTTGACAGGATGGAAAAAAGATATCCATGGATTAGTTCCGACAACGGAGCAGGACTTGTATACAATCAGTCGCTGGACTTTTCTACTATAAATGCATATTACGGATCGACCGGAGGAGACTATAGAAACTTCAACGATCCCGAAAAGTTCCAGAACTTTGGGGTTAAAACCGAGTCATATGTCAAGCTGAATAAAACATATTTTTATGGTTCATTCAACTATGACTACGGAATTAAGCAAAACCAGGCCTGGCTTGGAACAATTTTCCAAAACTCAACTTTGAATCCTATACTTGATTCAATTCCGGGAAAGGTGCTTAACGAATCTTATATCCTTGCGGGAAAGGTTGGTCATAAACTTAATGACAGGTTTTCGGTTGGCGCAGCAATGAATTATCACACAGCAACTGCGGCCAAAAGAGTTGACGGAAGAAACGCCAACACAATGTCGAGACTTAGTGTTTCTCCGGGTATTACTTACAATTCGGGTATTTTTACTGCCGGCCTTAACCTTGCATACCAACACAACAACGAAAAGGTGAATTATGACTTTATTGGCGACGTTACAGGCAAAAGAATATTCTACTCAGAAGGTCTGTGGTTCTTTTCTCAATCGGGAATTACCGGGTCCACAATTATGAAAAGAGAATATTTTACAAACATTTATGGCGGTGCTATTCAACTGCAATTAAGAAACAAAAACATCAGCTTTTTCAATCAATTTAAAGTAGATTACTACAGAGAGAGTGATTTTGAAGACGATAATCTGTTAAAAAGATATGCTTTTGTAGACGGGTTGAAGTATGAATACAAGGGCGACTTCACTATAAAAGGAGCCAAACTTGATCATTACCTGGGACTTAAATTTGTCAACGACGAGAAGTTCTCATATAACGTTGTCTCTGTTTACGAAGAAATTCCGGGAGAAATTGACACCTGGACCTATTTTGAATACGGAAAAACTCTCCGCTACATGCAAAATATTCGTCAATACGGAGCTGAGTACAAAGCATATGTAAAGAGAAACGACTGGCATTGCTCGTGGATATTTACTCTTGGCGGAACATTAAGAGAGGTTGTAAAAGACTACAGAATTTATCCGGCAAAATACCATCAGGACTATACTAACACCGAAATTTATGCAAAAGCCGAAAAAAGTTTTATACTGGGCGGCAAGTCGTTTTTGGACATAAATATTAACGGCGGTTATGTTATGGGCAATGGAACAATGCTCTCTACTGTAAATCCAATGACTACAGGATCACTCAAGCTGAACAACAATATCCTTGAGCATGATTTTGCATACCAAACGGCAGAGCGCTTTGTAGCAGGCGGCGGTATAAAATACAGCCGTATCCTGAATGCCGAAAAAGGATCGATTGTTTTCGGCGGCGTGAACTACAGGCATCAGTTCCTCAATGACGGAGGAATGCTGGACAGCTCACTTTCAGGAGTACTTCCGGGACAGTATCGCTCTACGATTTCTGCCTCAGTTGGCATAAACTTTTAAAATTTTTATAAAATTTATATGATGATGAAAAAAATATTGGCCCTTTCGGCAGCTCTGTTTTTGACTGTAGGTTATGCAGTTGCCGATGAGGGAATGTGGATGGTTAACATGCTTGACAAGCAGCTGTACCAGCTTATGAAGAGCAAGGGTCTGAAACTGTCTCCTGCCGAATTGTACAACGAAAACGGAGGCGCACTTTCGGATGCTATTATTGCCATTGACGGAGGAAGCTGCAGTGGCAGCATTATCTCTCCCAATGGTCTAATGATAACCAATCACCACTGTGCGTATGGCGATGTTCATGGATTGAGCACTCCTGAGAAAAACTATCTTGAAGATGGTTTCTGGGCAATGAAAATGGCCGACGAAAAACCCATAACAGGGAAGAGCGTTACCTTCCTGCGCAGAGTAAAGGATGTTACCGAAGAGACTATTCAGATAATAGATAGCCTGGGTAAATTGGGGCCAAAAGGAATCTTTTTCATGAGAAGAGTTTCCGGAGTAATCGAAGAAAAATATAAATCTTCCGGTTACGAAATTGGCTTATCTTCTATGTGGAGAGGCGAAAAATTCTATCTCTACTTTTTTGAGACCTATACCGATGTTCGCCTTGTTGGTGCACCTCCTGTATCAATAGGCGCATTTGGCGGAGAAACCGACAACTGGGGATGGCCTCAGCACAAGGGAGACTTTGCAATGTATCGTGTCTACACAAACAAAGAGGGCAAACCGGCTACATATTCTGCCGAAAACGTTCCTCTCAAGGCAAACAAGTTCCTTACAATTTCGACCAAAGGCGTAAAGGAAAATGACTTTACAATGATTATGGGCTATCCCGGAAGAACAAACAGGTATACATCTTCTTTCGAACTGAAAGAGAAGTATGATATCCTTAATCCTGTTATAAGCGGTGTACGAAGAGCCAAACTTGATGTATGGAAAAAATATATGGACGCATCGGATGATGTTCGTCTTAAATATTCCGACAAGTATTTTGGAATTAGCAACTACACCGACTATGCAAAGTGGGAAAACATTTGCATCAATCGTTTTGACATAATCGAAAAACTTGAGGCAAACGAAGTAGAACTTCAGAAATGGATCAATGCAAATCCGGAAAGAGTGGCGAAATACGGAAAGCTGTTGGAAAACATGAAGAAGGGATACGAGACAATAGCCGGAATTACAAAGATTACGGAATATTTCAGGGAGTCTATTGTGAGGGGTGCAGAATTTACAGGAATGGCAAATCGCTTCAACACTCTTGCATCTTCGGCAACAAGAGCCAAAAGAGACTCTATTTCGCCATCAGACAGCAATGTTGTATTCTTTTATACCAAAATCGCGAGACCGGCATTTGAAAAAATTGATCTTACAGCCGACAGAGAACTGTTCAAGGTGATGCTACGCTATTATGTAAAAGAAGTTCCTGCATCATATATGGGAGAAGAGTTTAAAGACCTGCTCGCGAAATGCGAAGGCAGTACCGACAAACTTGCAGACTATGTTTATGACAATAGTGTACTCACAGATATCAACAGGCTGGATAACTTTTTCAAGGTTAAAAGAGGCGTGAATGAAATACTGGCCGATCCTATGATTACAATTGTCAAGACTTCCGGTATTTCGGCATACAACCGAACCGAAGACAAATTGCTCAAAGAGGCCGGACTTGATATGGCAAACCTCCGAACCAACTACACCCATGCGATGTACGACATGAAGAGAGAAACCGGAAAAAGTATCTACCCCGACGCAAACTCAACAATGAGATTTACACATGGCGAGGTTAGCGGAATCAATGCCCGCGACGGTGTTTATTATGGCTACCGTACAACAACCGATGGTATTCTCGAGAAGATCGACCCTACAAACTACGAATTCAAAGCGAAACCAAGTTTTGAAGCAGCACTTAAAGGTGCCGACTGGGGCAGATGGGGCGAGAAAGGCAACTTGTACGTAAACTTCCTCTCGGACAACGACATTACCGGCGGTAATTCCGGCAGTGCAGTTCTCAATGGAAAAGGCGAACTAATCGGATTGGCATTCGACGGAAACCGTGAATCAATGGCAGGCAATGCATACTTTGTAGAAAACTACAACAAGTGTGTGAACGTAGATATCCGTTACATAATGTGGGTAATCGACAAATACTGTGGCGCCGGCTACCTGCTAAACGAAATGAAGTTTTCGGATAAATAGTTTCTACGATTTGATTTTGGTTAATCAAGAACTCTGTACTCTCAAGTACATAATTATAGTTTAGTTTTTAGTGTATAGTGATTTCATTTCCGGCAGACATTTGTCTGCGAGAGTTACAGAGTCGATACGAAGAGCCGCCCGAAAACGGGCG
>AMFJ01000248.1_pt1 | contig 10301 bp, 7 predicted proteins | sample 427208 | NCBI WGS metagenome assembly AMFJ01 (sample SAMN02954298, study PRJNA114691) | groundwater metagenome | biome: aquatic; feature: subsurface aquifer; material: sediment; isolation source: subsurface aquifer sediment | place: USA: Rifle, CO | collected 2008-08
TCTGCAATCTCCTCATTCTTTATTTTTATCATTTCCAATAGCTCAAACGGATGATGATTATTCATGTCTCAGGTAAATCGATATTTGACCGTGGATCTGACAGTAGGGGTAAGGCAATCGTATACCGCATTTGCCATGAATCAAATGCAGAAAAGATAAGTCTCTGTGATTCTGTGCTTTTCATGAATATCTTTAGTGTCTTCTGAAATCCTGTGCAGCAATTTCTGCTGGATATATTGTTTGTAATGTTCTGGCATCGATCATGATTTCTGCATTTTGGTGTCTTTCACATAATCATCTTGCAGTTGAATGCTGGGATCTGCAACGGCAAATTCATCGATCATCTCGAGATGTCCTTTGTGGACATAATAATATTTTGCTCTCGATTCTCATGATACTACCAGAAGCGATCTCTTGTCCTCAAATTGAGGAAAATCTTGTTTGATTTCCATAGAAAAATATTAGTTATAAAACATAACATTATAATCCTAAGGAAGGAATTGTAAAATATTATAACTCATTTATTTAACTAGCAGATATCATTGGATGCCATAATATTCATCCGTTGCATTTCATTGGAAAGAAGGGTTTTTTATTCTGATGTTGCTTAAGATTAGCTTATATGTCCCTGAGTTTCATTTAAGATCAAATGACATTTCTTCCTTTTTCAATGTCGTCAGCTTATTTTTTTCAAAATCGGAGGATAATTTATCCATCACATCCTTGATGCTAACGGAATCAATTATGTTTCATTCTCTCCTTATCGTTAATATGGCTCAGCTTACCGAAACCTCATTACGTCCTTCTCCTCCTTCTTTTTCTTCCCTTCCTTCTCATATCATCATTATTTGTGAATATCAGACCGTATTGATAGGGAATATTCCATCTGCATAATCGATATTCAGATTTATTCTCTCAGAGCTAGATTCTTCTTTTGAGTTGTAATATTGCCGCACCTTAATATCTTCAGTGATTCCTCTGATTATCTCCCAACTATAAGGTCAGTTTCTCTTATCTCCGTTGATTTCCACATCATATTTTCCATCTTTCAATACTTTGGAATATTGTTCGGGAAATAATTCTTTAATAGCTTTGCAATCTCCATATTCACAAAGATAGCTTATGCCTGAATAGATGTCTCTTGATAGATCTTCACTTATATCGGCAATGTTTTTAAGAGGCACGATATTTCAGTTTTGAAGTATTCAAGCCTTCATGAGATTATCCTCTAGTCGGCTGAGTTGCCTTGTTTCTGGCAGTGAATAAACTCACCAAGGTCAAATTGAAATGATTACAGTGAATGCCGTCAGTATGAGAGGGATGTATGCAAGATATTTTTTTCTGGATAATATAAGATATAGCGATATTACCAAAAGCCAGATTCCAAATATCACGATGAAATATCTATTCATAGTAAGATCATATTGGGATATTCTTAAATAAATCGCATAAAATAGCATCAGGAGCTGAGGTATGACGACATAGGGAAACCATTTTCTGAAGAACTTTATGAAGTTGTATTTCTCTTCAAAAATATATGTGAACATGTAAATTAGGTATCCGAATATGGAGAATCATATCACAAGCCATGTAACTTCTCATTTCGGCCAATCGGTAAAATTGAAAAGGACCTTTATGCTATATGCATATAATATTATGAAATAGACATATATGAATGGTATGGCTATATATTTTATCAAGAATGAAAAGAAAGCGTTTTCTGCAATTCATTTTTCATTGAATGTTTCTTTTTTCGGAATCTGTGTCAATGCAAAAATAGGAGTCACAAAAGACAGAGCTATTATAGCCCAATCTCAATATATCTTTTCTGTAAGGACTCAGTATAAATCGAATAAGGCGAAAACAGCTGAGATTCAGATGCTTCAGAGGGCGAACAGAACACCTCATAAAATAGTTGAAATCAGATAAACTACGCTCAGTTTAAAGAAATAGGCGTAATAGATTTCTTGAATGTTCTCTTTTAAGAATATTTTACTCACATATGGGGCAAAAAACACATATGAGGTTATTCAAATGAGAGTGAGGATTATGGAAATCACGCTAACAAAACTCTCCAAGTCCTGCTTCAATCACAAGAAAAAGGATATTCAGAAAATGAGGGCAAGAATCTGCAATCATATTTTTTTGATTCTAGATAAAGCAACATTTTCAGAGCTTATGTAAAATCATAGGCTCAAGAAAAATGTGACGGCTATTGAAAATCCTATCTTCATCAAGTTATTGCTTGTCTCTCGGCTGAAATCTCAATGAAGTTCAGTCAGGAGCAATGCAGTGAATGCAACTATGAGTATTATCAATAAAGGAAACCTCTTTATCATTGCTGATAGATTTATTTTCAATAATCCTATATTGAGATTTGAGAGAATATTTTTCATATACGTTTTTTAATGATTAACTGACTTAATGACAATGCATCGTCAGGTTTGTCTTTGAATTTATACACCTCTTCCTTTGTCCCGATCCATCAAGATCTTTATTATCTCATCTTGCTTCTTGATGCCTTTTTCAAGCAGGGCAATGCCCTCATTTATTTTCCAATACCAGCAGAGGATGTCGCGGATAGCAAGCATGATGACTATGGCAATGATGATATAGAAGACGATTTCCTCTGTACGCATGCCAGAAAATAATGACGTCATAGAATGAAATTAGAAGATAAAAATTCCTGCTCATGTTATCCCTCAATGTGCATCTGTCAAATTATTAAAGCTTTATTTTAGCTTCTTATTTAGAATCGTTTAAATTTTGTCTTTCATGCAATATTTAGGATCGATAGAGCTCACTGCTATCCAATCATTATCGAGAGTCTGAATATAATTCAGGATTACGGCTCATCTGGATGTCCCAACAATGACTTCGAGAAAAGTCGGCAGTTTCGCAGTCCCCCTGATTATATATGATAATGATCTTCTTTGTGAAGAGATCGGCGATTCACTGCTTACGTGAGTTCATATATTGTCTTTTTTCAGGAAATCCCTAAGGAATTCTTCTATTATTCCGGCCTCCTGTTGGATACGGAAGCATTCATCGGAATCATAGGGCATTTTGAATGGATCTGTAAGTATCATTCATTTTTCGATTTCCAAGTTTTTCGAATTCAATTCTATATAATGAATATCAAAATATTCGCTCAATGAATAAATATGTGAAAACAGATTCTTATAAGATTTTGCCCTATCCTCATTGATATCATATCAGCATGCTCATTTTTCTATAGTTGTAACATTCATTTTTCAATCTTCAGTCATATCTAGCAGATTCTTTCAGTTGCCCCACAGTCATATCTCGTATCACAGGTTTCATCATAAATCATTGAAAAGCTCGGTCAATGCCTGCTTATCGAATCTTCAACTGTACAAGCTTTTGCTTTTGCCCTTGATCACTTTCCATGCGGCAGGATTCTCATAGCTATTCAAAAATCCGAGCAATTGCTTCTGTGATGTGTCTGATAATGAATCAAAGCCATCTATTCAAGGTGAGATGGAATTTGCAATCGATCTTTTTACGATTCATAGATAATCCAGAGATTCTTTCGTGAGATTTCAAAGTATGATATCTTGAACAAGCCTGTTCGTAGGAGATAATCCGGCATTTTTTATGGCAATCTCAGAATCTGAGTTTTGTTGGATTTTCATTTTGAATTGTAATGATTTAATGATATTGAATATAATAGTCTATTGCTCATTGTCAAATTTGCATTGTAATTAATTATTTAAATTTATGATGCATTCGGAATAATAAAACTCATTTCAAATTTGGAAATCAGAATTAATATGATAATCTCTGAAAGATATTTATTTTTTTACAAAATATATGATAAATATAAAATGCCCAAATTGCTCAAAGGAATATTCCTTACCGGATCAAGCGCTTTGAAAAAAAGGAAAGTGCACTTGTTGAGAAACATTTGAAGTCAAAATGGAAGATAAAGATATCGATTTGCTTATCTCGCCTGATGCAAACGAAACAAATAGCAAATTGAAAGAGTTTTCCGTTTGAGCGGGAATCACCTTTGCTATCGTGATTGTTTTCTTGATCATTTGATTCATAACGAATAAATTATTTTGAATCCCAGTCATAATTTTTGATGTAGCGATTTTTTTGATTCTGCTTTTTATTTGCATCGGAAAAGTCAAATCACAAAAATATTTTTTTGTCATATGAGTCGTTTTATGTTTCATAATACTTAGATTATGAGCAAACTCACTCGCAACTGCTCAGCTATGAAAAGCAAGAGATACGATTAGGGTGAATCTAGTGGAAACAATAAAATCTCAAGCCGAATCATATTACTCTGAATATAATAATTATCCAGACCCGGAAATTATAATGATTTCTTCTTATGTTGATGAATGAAAAGAAATCAAATGATGCGAGCCTTGAATTATATATGAAAAGATAAGCGATGAAAAATATAAAGTTTCAACATGTTTTGAGTCAAGAGATGATTTGCAGAAAAACGATTGATGAACTGATGATTTAAGATTCGAAACATGAAATTTCAAATAAGGCCATTCATTATAAAATCTCTACAAATCATCCGTTTCAGTTGACTCTTATAAAGTCACCATCCTTAATAAGACTTGTTGCATCATCGACTCCGACAACAGCAGGAATCCCATATTCACGGGCAACGACTGATCAGTGAGTGAGAAGTCAGCCGACCTCTGTCACGATGGCAGATGCAATGCTGAAAAGCACTGTCCAGGCAGGGTCAGTATATGCTGTCACCAAGATATCTCATTTTTGCAGATCTGCATCTTCCAGTCTCCTTATTACTCTAGCCCTTCATTCAACAACACCTGGAGAAGCGGGAGTTCAGACAAATGCTCATAAAGGCATATTTTCATCCGGCCTGATTGTCAGGATTTCTCAGTCTCAATCAAATACCCGTGGAGGCTTTAAGTCTTTGTCGGAATTGTATTTGGCTTTTCTGGCTGCGAGAAGATCCGCATCTACGGCTCAAGTCTCTATTATCCGAGAGATTTCATCTAGAGAGAAATAGGATATATCATCTGCAGATTCAAGCTTATTTTCCTCAATGAGAAATTTTGTTTCCTCTAATATCACTTCTTTTATAGATGCGAAAACATTGATGAGGAAAAATTTCGGATGCTCTCTTACTCAGATAATTGAGCGGTACACGAAAATGAGCTTTCTCAGTAACAGTGCTTTTAGTGTTCCGAAAGGAGTTTGTCTGATTCTTGCCAAGAGCTTTTCACTTGCCCTTAAGGCCTCTTCTCTTGCTGATCCGAAATCTCTCCTGTGCTGTCATCGCTCCTGATTCTTCAGGATATTTGAAATGATTGAGGTCACTTGAGTAGGCTGTTCATTCCATCTGGGGTGTGTTATGTCTATCTCTCAGGTGCAGCGCATTCCATATTTTTTGAAAAAATCCATCAGTGATTCCCTGAATTCCGAGCTTCACTGAATATTTTCCAGTTTCTCCCAAAAATCCTTGTCTTCAGCTTTTCTGAGATATTCCTGCAATAGTGCATTATCTCTTGCCTTGTCTGATAAATCACCAAGGATGAGTCACATTTCTGTTGTAACATTCCCGAAAGGGGCTTTTCAGATCTGGTCAACTAGGGCAGTTTCTCCGAGCCATTTCTTGCTCAGGATTCAGAGGAGCTTATAAGAGAGGATTGAAAGGGGCATGTATTGCACGATCCTTGATATGAAAATATCCTCGGGCAAATCATTGATTATTGATTTAATTTTTCAGATTTTTTCCCGACTTGGAGTTTCTGATAGTTCTTTTCTGATGGCATTAATCCTATTTGAGATATTATTGTTCAGGATGGGGTAAGTATCATTAAGATTTTCTGAGAAGAAGAGCATCAATTCCTGGAACATGAATTTAAAAATAATCCATTTTTTCCTCAGAGCTATCTCTTTTTTTCATACGATCTTGAATCTATCAGACCTTATGAAATCAAATAATATCTTTGAAGCCGTCTCATCGGCATTCATGAGAAGAAGCGGGATTATTTTCTGGAAAATTCAATATTGAAGAGGATTTATGAGATCGACATACAGCCTGCTTCATGCATCCACAAAAAGAGGATGCTTCATCTCGAAGAATTCCTCGATATGAGAAGAGAGTGTCTTGAAGATTGAAATTCATAATGCCTTCATTGGCTCCGTCATCATCTGCACATGTCAGAATGACACGAAAAAATGAAGTCATTCCATCATATTTTCAGGCAGGGGATAGATGGTTGTGATTGGCCGGGATTGCACGATATAGAATTCTCCATCCTTAAGGCACCATTCTATATCCTGTTCTGATTTGTAATGATTCTCTATCTTAGAGCCTAAGGCGGCCAGCTCTAGAATCTGTTCATCGGTTAATGATTGAATATTCTGCCTATCTAAGCCAATCTCTCTCTCACAAGTTCATCCGTCTGCATCGGGAATTATCTCTATTTTTTTCTGGGAAATATTTTTTTCTGCGATTATTCATCCTATAACCTTGTATGTATCGGAGCTGACCAGTCATCCCACAAGCGCCTCTCATAATCCGAAACTTGAATTTATCGTTATTGCTTTGCGTTTTCCTGTAATCGGATCGGCCGTGAACATTATGCCTGAAACATCTGAAAAAACCATCTCTTGGACTATTACAGAGAGGAAGATCGAAGATTGCTTGAAATTATTCTTTATGCGATATGAGACTGCCCTATCAGTAAATAATGAAGCCCAACAGTTCCTGATGCTTTCAAGAATCTCTTTCTCGCCTTTTATATTCAGGTAAGTGTCTTGCTGTCACGCGAATGAGGCAGAGGGCAGATCTTCTGCAGTCGCACTCGACCTTATTGCATAGCTTTTTTCTTCTCAAATCGCCTTCCAAGATTCCAGAATCGATTCCTTTAAATCTTTTTGAATTGAGAGATTTTTTATGAGATTACGGATTTTTCCTGATATCTTGAGGATCTCTTCTCAGCTATCTTTCTTCGTGCCTTCCAGCTCTGAGATGCATGAACTGAGTTCTCATGACTGAGATAATAGCATCTTATATGCTTCTGTTGTGATGCAAAATCATCTCGGGACAGGAAATCAGGCTTTAGTCATCTCACCCAGATTGGCGCCTTTTCATCCAACAAGATTTATCATTGATTTATCTATGTCTTCAAATCTCAAAACATAATCTCACATAATGAGTTCATTAAAAGATCAACATTTATGATATTATATGCATTTTTGAGAGAAATTCTATTTTATGAAACTTATCACTTAATATTTAATTCATATTTTGCAAAACTCAATTTTAAATGCTATCATAGAAACAACATTTATCATTTATTTAATGCTTATGGTCAAATCATCAGATATTAACAGCAGAAGCTTGCAAACTGCGGTTCCAAAAACACAAGGCTGAGAATTGCAAGGAATAATTCATCAGACTTGAGCAAATGTCTCGGATGCGCTCTTGTGATGAGAGAGTCATAGCTTAAATGAAAATTGAGAAAATCTTGAGATTGAAACTTCAAATTTTAAGGTTACTTCAAATTGATGGGAAATCCGTGAATCAAGATTTTGAAAAATCAAAATTAACCCAGAAAATGATATTTGCGAAATTATGGAGTGAGAATTTTCAGGTGAGCAATTATTCACTCAAAAAGCCATGTTAAGAGAATTGACAAAAGTATGAAAGAAAGTGCCTTCAATTAAAGAGTGGCGAGAATTGATCAGGGCAATTGATCCAGATTTAGAGTTGTCTTCAGAATGGCAAAACAATACTTCCGCAAGAAAAGCATTGTGAATAAGGCTTTGCTGAGTTTTTAATAACCAAGATAATACTGTTTATTTTACATGAATCAGTTGAAGCCTATGGGCATCAGATGAAGGTGCCAGCATAGATTTTGATAGGGATAGAATCATTATCGATCAGGATAAGGATGAATTCGGTTTATCGGTACGTTGCTTTAAGTAAATTATTTAAACTTAAATCTGCTTCTCAAAATCCTCTATCAATCTCTTAAGGATATTTGGAATCAATTTGAAATTTTCTCTTGTTTCTACAAAAGCCACTCTTGCTTGGGTTTTACCAGGATTAGGCTCTCAAGGCTTGACATTATAGAATCAGTCCATCGGAGCAATAAGGAGGGTATAGCTGGTGCCTCAGAGCTCTACGCTTCATTTCTGAGCGGAAAATAGGACAAAATCTTTCGAATCGAATCATGCTTTCGTGATATTTTTGAAATCCAGTACTGAATAAAGGGCAGCTTGAGGCTTTGAGATTATGATTCATGGCAGCTCTTTCTTGAGGTCTTCATAAAAGGCATTCATGATTCAGGAGTAATATGATTTCTGCTGCTTGTACCAATTTTGCAGATCTTCTGTTTTCTCGTGTGCAAGACTTCCGAAGATATATTGTCATATGGAATTCGCGCATAAATTTGCCGTATATTCTGCTACAACCTGCTCATGGAATTGCTTATTGTCAGTGATAATAGCTCAGATTCTCAGTCAGCACGCATTCCAGACTTTAGATGAAGTTTCTATGGATATCCTTCTTCATTCGATTCAGCTGACATCCTCATCGCTCAATTTCCATATGCTCACGGATTCTGATCCGTCATAATGGAGCTCCCTATATGCCTCATCGCTTATTATCCACATATTATTTTCCACACATATCCTAGACAGATTGATGATGTCGGATTTCTTATATAGATGTCCGGTCGGATTATCATAAGGTATGATGACCAGTCATGCCGGATCATGTTCTCTTATTGCTTCGTTTATTTCTTCTTCCGAAGGGAATGAATAATTTCACTCTACATCCAATTTTCTTTTGACTGAAACGATTTTCCTTCCTGTTCTCTGTGCAAAGCTGGCATAATTCGTGTATGCCGCATCTATGACTAGAAGCGGCCTTTCATCGATTCCTGCCTCTCAGCAAATTCATATCACCACGAGTTCCATGGCCATGCTTCATCAATCTACGATATGACAAAAAAGCGAAGATGTGTCTATTCCGCTAGATTTCAAAATATTGAAAAATGCATCCTGAGTCTCACTTTCTCATACGGATGCCGTATATTTGACGATTCAATCCTTAAACGGGGAGTTCTCAGATACTAATGAGAACATCCTTTTCTGCATTGCGGGGTGCATCGGCAGGCTGACATTTCATATCGCAACATTTATGGCTTTTACGTTATCCTTTCTCTTTGAGAATTCTATTTGAGCAAGGCGTATGGATGAAGGAGAAGTGGATTTAAGGTGGTTAGATAGTTCAGGACTCATGATTTTATAGAGTTAATTGTCCTTCAAGTTTATCTATTTTATGAAAATGGCAAGTTGTTTTCAAATTGAATTTTTTCAGATGTTTTGGCTAGAGGGCTTCTTCTCCCAGAATCCTCTTTATCTCAAAAAGTTCAATCGGAATGACTTTGGACATATTCAATCCCTTGTCTGCCAACCACCTCTGGACTTTTGAAATTTGGCCTAAGGGAACCCTTATCTCTCTGATGTGCTCTGGATATAATTTTCACCTGAATCTGTCTTCACATGGAACTGAGCTTACTTCTTTATCATAGGCTCAGAATAATCTGGAAAAGCCTTCTTTTGTTTCATTTCCATCAAATGTGACATAGCAGGGGAATGGCTCATTTAATTCTTCGGCAATCTCTCTTGTCAAAGTCGGGTCTCATGATATCCTTTTCAGATATTCCGTTATTTCCGGATGCTCTTTATTTGGAGCATATTCCCGATTATCAACTGCACCCAGCATCTCATTCTTATATTGGGCTATCTCCTGATCTGTCGCATAGGTTTTTTTCAATCTCTTTGCAACATCTTTTCTTGTCCTTTCTTCGGCATCCTTTATTTCGTACGAAAGAATCTGATCCATGGCCGAAAGCGTGTTTTTCAATCCGAAATCAGATGAATCCAAACTTAATAAACTGGTCAACCTTCAGCGTCTGCAATTCACTCTTGCATATAATTGCTGGAAATATTCCACATATTCATGATTATCGGGATTGATCGATACGGACAGTGATTGCTGAGGGTCATAGTCAAGGCTTTTTTGCTCTATTGCCTTATTCCGATCTTCCAGGACTTGATGTTCTCAATTATAGGCTCAATGTCATCACTCGAATCATTCTTCAAGAGCTTTTCTGAGAGTGAAGGAATTGGTCGAATGGTATGCGGGGTGCCTCACGTGTGAATTTTCCTGCGAGTAATAATTAATGGCATCATTAATGAGCTTTATGATTTCTGATTTTGGAATTTTCAGGTTTGAATCTAGGATTCGCAGAATCCTAGAT
>AMFJ01010984.1_pt1 | contig 10301 bp, 17 predicted proteins | sample 427208 | NCBI WGS metagenome assembly AMFJ01 (sample SAMN02954298, study PRJNA114691) | groundwater metagenome | biome: aquatic; feature: subsurface aquifer; material: sediment; isolation source: subsurface aquifer sediment | place: USA: Rifle, CO | collected 2008-08
CACCCGCACAGCGGGTGGTTTATTAATTGTAATTAAAAAGCATATAACAGGTGCTATGCGGTTTCGCTTCGCTCCAACTTTCCCCTTCTCACTCCTTTCAACGCAAACACCTTCACTTCCACCTCCAACTTCTCGCCTAACTTTTCGAACTCCACTTCAAGATCATAATGCGCTTGGAGATTGAGCCAAAATTCCGCAGAAGTTGAAAAGTACTTACTGAGTCTTAGCGCCGTATCGGCACTGATGGCTCGCTTGCCATGAACAATCTCATTGATGCGTATCGCAGGCACATTGATGTCTTTGGCCACTCGATATTGAGAAAGGTTGAAGGGAGCTAAAAACTCTTCCATGAGTACTTCTCCGGGATGTACGGGCATTAATTTTTTCATAGTGATGCAGGTTAATGATAATCAATGATTTCTACATCATAGGCGTCGCCTTGAATCCATTGAAAGCAAATCCGCCATTAATCATTGATCCGAATGCTATAGGTGCCCTTCTTGTTCCCTTTGAGTTGTTCCAAATGATTTGAAGGAGGAACACGCAAGTCATTGATGAATACAGCCGCATGGAGCATGACGAGTTTTCGCAACGCAATGCGTTGAATATCGGTGGGTAGTTTAAGTGATTTGATCCTTTTAAAAATTTTTGCGGTTTCTTTATCCTTAAAACTTTTTATCATTGATGATATTAACGCTAATCGTTATTATTGTATCGCGTTAATAATCTAGGGTCAAGCGTATTGGACTATAAAGGTCTCTACAAAACGGTAAAATCCTATGCTATTCTTAACAAGTAATGGAAACATCTGAGGCTCAAGCCCGGCAATTCATAGAAGAATTTTTGATTCCCCGCATTCCCGACTTAGTCGCCGTTTTACAGTATGGCAGTTCCGTGACCGGTGTACGAAATGGAAACAGTCCAAAGCCATCCGACATCGACTTACTGGTCGTCACACGGGAATCCCGCGAAGATTTTGATCTTCAAATGGAGGCACAGGAAAGAAATATAGATTTACTGTGGATGACCGAAACAGCAGCTCAGCGTCCTCAGGAAAAATGGGGTAATTTTAGGGTGAGCCAGTATCGAGTTTTATATGGACCAGATCTACTGAATCGAATGTAATCTAATGCAGCGCGTCTCTGGATTAGGATTAGACTGGATATTGAAAAAATATCTGCGAAGAGTATAGTTTAAATATAATCAAAAAAATTATGCTCATTACATTTAAATTAGAGAAGGATGGCAAAAAATGGCATGCTTTTTGTCCCGAGCTTGAGGGGTGCCACACGTTTGGGGCCACCAAAGAAGAAGCGTTGAAAAATCTCAAAGATGCGGTGATGCTTTATATGGAAGATGAGATTGAAAATCAATCCATGAAAGCGGTCATTACGGTCGTTGAATTGCATAAAAAGGCGAGCCATGTCTAAGTACAATATGACTCCCAGCAAACTGATAAAAGTGCTGAGAGAGCATGGTTTTGTGTTTATCCGTCAAAGTGGAAGTCACGCCCTATTTAAAAATGATCAGGAAAATAAGAAAGTTGTCGTTCCCATCCACAACAAAGACATCCCCCGAGGAACGCTCCATGCCATACTTAAAGATACAAACATTACATTATAGTTTATGAAAGACACCTTTGGAAAAGCTCTCCACAACTATTGGAAAGGAGATCATCGTTCACCGTATTTCATCAGGCGTGATGACGGATATGTGGATCGCGGTAGTCTCAACGACTACTTCACAAAAAAACTTTACCCGATGGAGCGTCACATTATTCCGTATGCTCAAGGAAAAATACTCGATATAGGCTGCGGCGTGGGACGGCACCTTCTTTATTTTCAAAATCGCAAGGCGGATATTATAGGCATCGACACCTCAACTTGCGCCATACAGACATGCAAAGAACGGGGCTGCAAAAAAACAAAAGTGATGGATATTTTTCATTCTCAATTCCCTGAAGCCTCCTTTGATACGCTCCTACTCTTTGGCCACAATATTGGCATTGGGGGGAATTTGATCGGTGTTAAAAAGTTACTCACCGTTGCACGAAAGCTCATCAAACCAGGAGGTGTTTTACTACTCACGTCCATTGACGTCACCAAAACCAAAGAAAAAACCCATAAAGAATACCATCAAAAACGTCTCGCCTCAAAAAAATATGTTGGCTCGGTGAAGATTAGAATAGAATACAAAGAGTCCATTGGAGATTGGTTTGAATGGCTTCATGTTGAACCGCATGTATTAAAGGAACTTGGCTCAAAAACGGGGTGGCAGGTTAAAGTACTCCAACACGAGAAAAGTGGAGAATATGGAGCCGTGCTTGAAGCGGTTTAATCGAGATCCTTCAAGATAACACCGGAAGATTACTTCTTGATCCCCATCCTCCGCAGCACTCCCATTTCTTTTTTAAACGCCTCAAACTTTTGCTTGGTTTGGAAAAGTCCTCCTCTTTTCCAGCCATACAGGGGATCCGAAATCTTTCCTTCGGCCGTTTCGAAATGCGCATGGGATAAACCTTTTCCTTTGATTGTTCCTTCGATCCCATAGCGGCCCGCCAACTCGCCCACAATGGCCACGATATCATAACAGTTTGGATAACCCTCCGGCTCAAATGCACTCTCCATTCGCACTTTTCCACCTTTCAACACTTTCAATCTAGACTTGCTCGCACTCCACGCTGATTTTTCATGCAAAACAAATAGTCCAATGGCGAGCAGTGTTGTATCCGACTCGTCCAATGCTTCTTCTTCAAGCATCCACTCCACTACATCCGTATCCCCCGCGATTCGATCGCCTTTTGTCATCAAGGCTCTAACTTTCTCCTTATCTTTAGTCCTGATGGCATGAATAAATTCGTTGACGCCATGCATCCACTCCTCTACTTTTTCTTGAGGAGCCCGTAAGATCTCATACCGGCGCACTCCTTTTAACGCCGAAAAAACCACCTCATCCACCGCACTCACAGTGGTGTTCAGGGCCAATTCAAGCTCTGGATCCAGGGGCTTAGGACGGTAGGCCTCCACCCCCTCTCGTGTTGGGCGGTTTGTTGGGATGGATTCCATGGTGGTTACTTTTGCTTCGGACATCTGTTTATTATACCAGAAAATGGATCTCTGATAAATCAAAACTATACGAATCAAAAAAGCGGTGCTACTATTTTAGGACTCACTTATGAGTGATTTTATTGATTCATCCAGCCTCTAATGAAAAACTTCCTTCGTTCTCTCGGATTCATCACCCTGTCTTTTGTATTTGGAGCGGCCGGTGCCTTGGCGGTCGTCTATCAGGCTCCCTTTCCAGATGTGGACTACGACAGTTGGTATGGAGACTCGGTCAATCGCTTTGCTCAAGTAGGGGTGTTGGAAGGATATGAAGATCAAACCTATCATCCCGAGGATTATGTGAACCGCGCCGAATTGGCGGTCATTTTGAATCGCTTCTTAGAAAAAGTCGGTGGCGATTTAGCCTCAGGAGGTGTCTGTCTTCATGGAGATATGGTCTATCTCGCGAGCGAATCCTATTACGATGGCTGCAACTGGAATACCTGCCAAGAGGATGGCACCTTTGTCGGGACGGAAGTGGCTTGTGAACAAGAGGGCGAAGAAAAAAATAGCTGGGAACAGTAAGGTGCAAGAATCGCTAAAGGAACTTGACTCGCCTTTCTTGTGCTCCCAAAATACCTCATTCATGATGCCCATGAAAAACTGGACATTGCCAAGCTTAAGGCCGCGTATGAAGGAGCCTAAGACTTTACAAAGCCGGGATCAAAAGGTTTACAGTGTCGCCCCTTTTTTGATACTTTAAGGAGGTGATTTGTTATCCTTAATTTTTTAAATAATGGACTATTTCCTCGCCGCCCTGAAAAAATATGCCGTTTTCAGTGGACGCGCTCAACGTGCGGAGTATTGGTACTTCGTTTTGTTCAACGCTATTTTTAGTATCGCGGTCGGAATTATTGCGGACGTGGTGGGAGACACCACCGGACTACTGAGTATCGGCTATGCACTGGCTATGCTCATTCCAGGTCTCGCGGTTTCCGTACGACGTTTGCATGATATCGGAAAAAGCGGATGGTTTATTTTGATTGGATTGATTCCTCTCATCGGAGCCATTTGGCTCATCGTTTGGATGGTGCGTGACAGTGATCCGGGTGCGAATGCCTATGGGCCCAACCCCAAAGGCATGAAAGCCTCTCCTGAAATGGCTCATTAATCCTCTAGCCCATTTCCCCCATGACCAAGACCACTCCTTTGTTAATGTTTGAAGGGAAGGCCGAAGAAGCGATGAACTTCTATATTTCTTTGTTTGGAGACTCAAAAATCGGCAAGATCACTCGCTACAAAGCCAATGAAGCCGGTCCCGAAGGCTCAATCATGCACGCCATCTTTGCTTTAAATGGGCGAGAGTACATGTGCATCGATAGCCCCGCCCACCATGAGTTCACATTCACTCCGGCCTTTTCGATTTTCGTGGACTGTGAGAGCGAAGGTGAGGTTGATCGCCTGTTTGAAAAACTCTCGAAAGGGGGAAAGGTTTTAATGCCGCTCGGGGCTTACGGCTTTAGCGAAAAATTCGGCTGGATCGACGATCAATACGGGGTGTCGTGGCAGATCAATCTCAAAAAAGGGGACTGAGCCAACTCCATTCCCACCCGAGGCTGCCATATTGACAAAATTTAATTTTTATGTAATAATTCGCTTTTTCATCTTAATCCAATACCTATGGAAAATAAAACGCCCTCTCCCGAAGAACTATCGCCAATTACTCGCACTCAAAGCCCCAATTGGGATCGCTACCAAAAAGGTGAAAAGGTGAATCGTGATGAGTCTCCTTTTCGTGAAGGTTTCCCTCCCGGAGGGCCCTTTGGAAATGCCAATGTTGTCTATGAAATCATTGTGCTCGGAGTAGGGAAAATTGAGGCACGCGTGGATTATTCGACTCAATATATGGCGGAAGGATTACGATGGGAAACCTCGCAAGGCTCCTTCGATAAATATCTTGTTGCCGCATGGAGACGAAAAGAAAGTTAATCCCACAAGCTTAAAATCGGCCCAGCACTGTTTCACAAAAGGGGCTTTTTCATAAATAAAAAAATAGGTGGTCTGGAATTTTAAAGACTGGTGGTCGCCTCACTTCCCCCATCCAAATCGCCCCACTGCACTTTCTCCACGCCATCGCCTTTTAATTTTCGGTATTCATACACGTTCAAACTTTTACCGTCTCCCCACTCTTCCAAAAAGAGCTCTTCGTACGGAATTCGGGTGACCTGACCATTGGCGCTGTCGCCGAAATAAATGCCCACATCATCGAAAGAAAAGGCTGCGGCCTGATGGCCGACATTTTCGCCGTTGACCTCGTAGTTGCGATACATGATCACCGGCTCGCCGTAAGCCAGCTTATTTAAAACGAAAGCTGGGCTGCCGTAATAAATAAAGAGAATATCGGAATCGTACTCGGTCGCATACTTATCAAAAACCTCACTCTCCCAAATCCCCTCTTTATCCCATCCGATCGTGTTCGCCAAACCTTCAATATCGAGTCCGGCGCTGTACTTGTAGTTGGTTAAGTTGATCACGGAAAATCCGTAACAGGCCAGCGGGTAACCGGACTGACTCTTGTGTGGGAACGCGTAGTCCACTGGTATAGCGGGCTGAATGCCGGTCGCCAAAATATCCTGATAGGAATCCTCATACTCCCCTTTCAATTCCACATCAATGACGCCCCCTTCCTCAAACCGATTACTGCGATCGATGAAGATGGCGGCCGATTTTCGGTCCATGATTTTATTGGGAGAAAGGTAATAACTGAGTTCTTGTAAAATGTTGTTGCGCTTTGCAAAGTCGATATAAGTCACAAACCAGTCGTCGCTTTTCACATCGCTGTACGGCATTTCCTTGATCTGTGAAACTTTCTTCATGTCCCATTCGAACGCTTTGGACAAAATCGAAAAACCTTCTGCGGTGGAGATGGTTTCTTCCGGATGAAATAAGCCATCGTTGAATCCCTGGACCCAGCCGCGTTCGTAGGCTTCGCAAATGTAAGGGGTGTACCATTCCACTTGGGGTGTATCTGGAAAACAGGAGGAATAGGATTTTTCGGAAACCTCAATGCCGTTCGCCTTGATGATCATCTTGGTGAATTCGGCGCGATTCACAAAATTGAGCGGTCTAAAGGTGCCATCGTCATAGCCTTTGATCACACCGAGCGGGACGAGATTATCGAGTGAATCGTTGACCGGGTCGCTCGGGAAGACGTCGGAGAACTCAACCTCATCCGCGAACGTGAAAGGAAGCGTTGTTTGCAGATTGAGCACAATGAGTGCCGCGGCAAAAAAGCTGAGAACGATTTTTTTAGTCATAGGAAGAGTATTTTTCATTAGGCTTATCATAAATTTTTTTGGCGGCAATGACCAGACTGAAATTTGTGCACCCTTGAAAAGTGAGCCATAATAGAAAAACTTTTTAACTACTCCCCATGAAAAAATGTCTTTACCTCGTGTTGATCCTCATTTTGAGTCTTACGGGATGTGCGGCGTCGAATGAGCCGGTAGGTACGCCGGAAGAGATCGACGACGAAGTGAGTGTTGTGAATGAGGTGCCGTCGGAGATGGCTGCAATAGCGGATTGTAGCGCGCTAGCCGACTCTTGGACATTATTCGAAAGCGATGAAGTCTCTTTTTCCTTTTGCACTCAAAAAGCCTGGGGCGTTCCTTCAATCAAAGAAACGACCAGTAGTCCAGAAGCTCGCGTGGGGACGGTTTTCCATGTTGTTTTTCCGGATGCTCCGCGTTCACCCTCAGTTCTCAATAATCCCTACCCGCTGATGAGCTACTCTACTCTTGATTATAAAAAGTTGGGCGATGGAGATGTGGGACCTAGTTTCGACTGGTCAAAACTGGAAGGCAACCCCAGCGAGTCGCAACTCGCCCTTCTATTCCCCGAAGAGAGTACAGTTGAAAAATGGGAAGTAAACGGAATAACCGTTTACAAATTTCATGGGGACTCTATCGAACCCTTATCCGGGGAAAGGATCACACCGGTCGATTATTATATTCCGAAGGTCATGATCAATGAAATCCCCTATAACTTTCATCTCATTGGGGGATTGGAACAAGAACAGGAGCTGGATACGGTGGTGGAAAGTCTGAGGTTTTAATACGCACCATTAAAATCACCCTCTCATGTGGACCGCTCAACACTCCCTCATCGTCAAAAGTACGCCTGAAAAAGTATGGCAAGTATGGCGTGATGTAGAACACTGGAATTCTTGGGATGCGTCGATCCAATGGTCGAAAATGGAAGGCCCTTTTGAAGTGGGAACCAAGGGGGTGGTCAAAGCTCAGAATGGGCCCGCAGCTCGATTTAAAATCACCGAATGCACCTTGAAGCGGTCCTTCACAACTTCGAGTCGTTTGCCCCTAGCGACGCTGCATTTCATTCACACCCTCAAACCCACCAAAGCCGGCGTGGAACTGATCCATACCATTGAGATGGTCGGGCCACTGACGTTTTTCTTTGCACGTTGTTTGGGAAAAAGCTTAGCCGAGGGTGTTCCCAAGGCCATGAGGAAACTCAAAAAGCAGATCGAAAGCTGAGCGATGGGTTTTAAAACATCCGCGTCCCTCAATGTCTTGCACATAAGAACATTTGAAAGTTACTATCCTAGAATCGTCTCATCTTTCTATTCATAATTTTCCCTTCATGAAAAAAATCCTCCCGATTGTCGGAGTTCTAGTCCTTGCATTGCTCTTCTGGGCACCGTGGATGGGCGATGGAGATATGGTGGCGCGAGAACTCGTGGCCCAAGATTCATTTCAAGCCGAACTGAAACCACTCATCAATCAATACGCCTGTGTGCCGGATGCACCGGATGCCGAATGCTGTGATGGGCTGTCCAACCACTGGGCGCCCTTTGGACGAAAAGTGACGTACTGTGAGTATGGCCGTTGGTATTTGCCCTTTTGGAAGTAAAAAGAGTAAACGATTGTATTGACTTTTTTGTAATTTAATTTAAATTACTATTTCGCGAGCGTACCGATTTTAACTGTTTGCCATGAGGTCTATTGATCGCCACACTGACTGCTCCATTTCTCCTGCAGAGCATTTTTCATTCTTGGAAAATGCGGGTCGCTATGCCGGCATGACGGATCTAGAGGTAGTGAGCCATGTTCGAAGCACCCATCCGACACTCGAGCCCGACCAACTCATTCATGTTCTGCGCGGCGAAATCTGTAGGAATAGCTCAAAAGTGGCCTTTCCCCTTCAACTCAAGCAAGAAGCCGTGGGCCGAGGCAATTACGGATCGGTGTCTCACTACACCGATCTGCTTTCGGGAACAGAACTGGCCATCAAATTCATTTATCCCTTCAAATCGTATGTCGAACTCACGGATCCCGAAATGGGAATCTGTCGAGAGACACGGATCAGGATTGCTCACTGTCTTTTAGATGAACATGTTGCCGTCTATCGCGGACAAGGCTGCGTGGGCGATCAACGCGTGGAATGTTCCGACTATGTTCACGGGGATAACCTAAACAATGCCCTCAAGCAGTCTAATTTAGACTTGGAGGACCAAATTTCTCTTGCACTCAACCTTATTCAAGGACTCCAGGCCTTTCATGATAGAAACTTGATTCATCGCGACATGAAGCCCGAGAATGTGATCATTACTCCGGCTCAAACCTCCGGAGGGCTTCCTCAAGCGGTCATTATTGATCTGGGAACGCTCATCGATGTCTCGCATTATCGCTGGAAACTCGTTTCTCATACTTTTCCCCTCGGTACGTTACCCTACATTCCTCCGGAAGCCTTCACCCACGAACAACCGGAAACGGAGGAGGAAATTCAACAAATGGCCTTTGCCTTTGATGCCTATGGATTGGGGTTCACGTTGACTTCCCTTTTTGGGGGGAAGCTTTGGATTCCTCAATCTTCGGGACGTCGGCTTGATCTTGAAAATCCCGGCACTCACACCGAAACTTTTCTTGTACCGGCCCTGCACCATGCGCTTGAAAATCATCAAGAAATCATCGTGGATTTGCCGGCGGAAACTCCGCCATCAATACAATCACTGATTCAAGGCTTGATTCGCTTACGCTGGAGAGAACGGCTGTCGCTAAGCGAGGCGCGTGAAATCTTGGAAGCAATGAGATGAGTTTCATTTGATGTTTGGTCCAATAAAATCCTGAGTTAGAATATTCTCATCTTATCCTCTTTTCCCATGATCCCCTTTATCTCCCTCATTCGCGGCATCAACGTGGGCGGGCACAAAAAAATCACCAATGACGCGTTGCGAGCCCTGTACGAAGGGTTGGGATTTGAAAAGGTTCAAATTTACATCCAAAGCGGGAATGTGGTCTTTCAATCGATTGAATCGGATACGCTTTTAATGGAAAGCAAAATTGAAGCGGAAATCCAGCGCGTCTTTGGATTTTCCGTTCGTGTCTTCCTTCGTACCGCGCAGGAATGGGCGTCGATTCTAAACAACAACCCTTTTTTAAAAAATCGAAACGAAGACGAAACGAAACTTCATGTGACTTTTATTTCCGAGATTCCCGCCGAAATCGCCATGAAGGAATGGGGGAAAGTAAAAGATCCTCTAGATGAAGCGGTGGTGGTCGGGCGAGAAATTTTTATCTTTTGCCCGAATGGATACGGTCGCACCAAATTCTCGAATAATTTTCTGGAGAAAAAATTAAAAGTCGCGGCTACGACCCGCAACTGGAAAACGATTCAAAAACTTGCCGAAATGGCGACACAAATTATAGGAACCTCTGAAAAACATGCTATCTACTAAAAATTCCCTATGACTCCCGAACAACTCGCCAAAGCCTTGCGCAATATTGGGCCGGTGGTGTCCCGATAAATGGTCGAAGCAGGGATTGATACACCGGAAAAACTTCGCACACTCGGCGCAAAAGAGGCGTTTTTGCGGATCTATAAAACGCGTGGATTGGGCTGCGGCAACTTCCATGCCGCTTATCTATATGCCCTCGAAGGAGCCATCCACGATTGCGACTGGCGATTGATTCCGAACAGCAAAAAGGAGGAATTTAAGGCGTTTACTGAAAAGTTGCGGCGATCGAATACTGGCCCACTCCTTCCACCGCTCGCTCGGCACGGTAGTAGGCGATTCGAAGACGACTCCCTATGGCGAGGGAGAACTTTTTAAACCTTCTTCGCCCTCCTCAAATGCAAAATCTGCGCGATGGTGGTGAGGGTTTTGTCCGCAGCACCGGTCAAACGAGTGGCGAGGGCCTGGCGGCTGGTGGCCGGTGCCCACGACACTTGATCCAACGG
>AMFJ01029397.1_pt1 | contig 10294 bp, 9 predicted proteins | sample 427208 | NCBI WGS metagenome assembly AMFJ01 (sample SAMN02954298, study PRJNA114691) | groundwater metagenome | biome: aquatic; feature: subsurface aquifer; material: sediment; isolation source: subsurface aquifer sediment | place: USA: Rifle, CO | collected 2008-08
TTTATAAAATAAAGTTATTACAAATGCAAGCCAAGTGATAATTCCCAGCAATCCAGTTTCTGCCCAAATTTCCAAATAACCCCAATCGAAATTTGGAGTAGTAATGGTAGTTTTAAATATCGGACTATAAACTGAAATGTTATCACCAAGGCCACTTCCTAAAATTGGATGTAATTTTATCTTATCCAATATTTTTGGCAGTAAAAGCATTCTACTCATCGAACTGTCTTCGATTTGTGGACTGGCAATACTCTGTAAGCGTAATCCAAATAATTCCAAACCAAAGCTTTGACCACGAGTGGCCAATGTGTGAGACGCAACAAAAATTAAAATAAATGCAATAGTTGCGCTAACCGAAACTATTAGCCAGCGTTTCAATTTTGTAGTTGAAAATAAGATTAAAATCCCTAACGCTAAGGCTAATATATAAATTCTAGTTAGGTTGTTGGCTAAAATAAATAATAAACTAAATAAAATTGATATATTAATTTTACTAACGGAATTTTTTATAATATCGCCAATAAAATACAAAGTTAATGGTATGAGTAATAAATGTTCGTTTAAAACTAAGCGGAAATATCCAGAATTTAAATCGGTAATTTTCCCTAATGCCACATCGCGGTACCAATGATAGTAACTATCTTGTAAAACAAACAGCCCTGAGGATAATCCAACTTGAGTTAATAAAATTAGTAAGGCGTTTCCAAAAATAGTGGCAAAAATTGCTTTTTTGCACAATTCACGAAAACCGACAGATGGCCATAGTTCACGAAGTGGAAAATAATATAATAAAAATAAGTAAGGAATAAAATCAGCAAATATGGCTGAGCGGGCATGATTCATATAGAAGCCACGTAATGCAGACAAACCGGCAGCAAAAATTAAGGTTATAATAAATGCCTGGTCAATTCTAAATCGTTTAAGAAAATTTATTTTTTCCGAAATAAACTTTTGGATAAAAAATATGGAAGTTGAGATCAAAAGTAAGGCGGTTCGTAAAGATATAAAACCAAATTTTAAATACCCGCTAGAGCCACCTAATAATATTTCAATAGCAACTATATACCAGCCGCGTTCATCTTTTTTTAATATTAAATATGCGGTTAATGCTAAAATTAAAAAAGACACCAGAGTGTTTATAGGGTGTTGTGCTTGCAGTGGAGTGACTGGGGAATATAGAAATGAAAATAATCGAACGCCAAAATAAAGAATAAGTAGTTTGGTAGTCGTTATTTTAGTATTCATAATAAAATTGTCACTAATTCTTCGCGGTTATTCGAAAAAAAACTTCGTCCACCTCTAATCCGTACTTTTTTATTTCATTAAGTTGAAAGCGCTTGAATACGGGAATTAATTCTACATCCCAATCTATATTTTGTAGTCTTTGAACAAAATCACGTCCATATAGGCGTACGTGATCATCTTGACCAAAACGACGTAAACATTCGGCCGGAGTCGCAGATTGGTCTTCTTCGGTTTTTTCTAAATCCCAATGAACAGGAGTCTGTAAAATAGTTTGACCTTGTGGTTTTAAAACTCTTTTAATTTCTCTCATCGCTAGCTGGTCGTCTGCCACATGCTCTAAAACATGGTTGGCAATGACAACATCAAAAGTTGCGTTTGAAAAAGGGAGTGCACAGACATCGCCTTGAACATCAACATCACTACGATTTAAATCAAGCGTGGTGATTTGAGCGGTAAATGATTTTTTTAAAAATTGTGTTAATGGTTGTTCTGGAGCGATGCAAAGTATTTTTGCTTTATCAATAAATGGAAAATTTTTCAGCATAAGGGCGATAAGACGATGTCTTTCTAAACTTCCGCAAAATGCACAGCGTGCAAACGGTCGCTTGTTGACTACGCCGGCAGAAAAAAAACGTCTAGCTTTATGTCCACAACATGCACATTCCACATTATTTCCAATGGCGACAAAATATTCCAAGACAGATTTTATACGAGATAAAATCATATTAAATTTAGTTAAGCAGGTTTTTAAAGCCGTTGATAAAATCTTCAGCGCTCATCGGTCCTTTTCCTTCCATTTGTATTTTTAATATTTCAATAGCCGTATCGTCTTTGCAACCCGCTAAAAGTTTTTTATTATGAGCAACAATTTTTCCGACTGGTACAATTTCATCTGTTGGTTTAATTGCTAGAAGCTTCATTCGCTTATCGTCTAGTATTGTCCAAATTCCAGGCCATGGTGTAAGACCGCGATATTGATTGTAAATTTCGGTAGCCGTTTTGTTCCAATCAATTTTGCCGTCATCACGTGTGAATTCTTTACAAAAAGTCGCCTCATCATGTTCTTGAACTTTTGGTGAAATTTTTCCATCAACAAAATCAAGCACCGTTTTAATCAATAAATCTGGTGCAATCGTTAACAATTTAACATCTAATTCCTCGAACGTATCGTTGACATCAATCGCTACTTTTTCTTGTCTCAAAATATCACCATGATCCATTTTTTCATCCATCAACATTATTGTGACACCCGTTTCTTTTTCACCATTAATTAAAACTGATTGGATAGGGGAGGCACCGCGATATTTTGGCAATAAAGATGTATGAACATTTATTGAAGCTTTTTTAGCAGTTTCTAAAACAGCCTTTGGGATGATCAGTCCGTATTGACAGGTAATATTAAAATCTGCCGATTCAGGAAGAATATAAGATTTTAAAGTTTCCGGTTGCTCGATTCTCAAATTATATTTTTGAGCGATAACTTTTACTGGCGATGGTTGTATTTCTTTTTTTCTACCAACTGGACGGTCTGGTTGAGTAATAACAAGTTTTATTTGAAAAAGACCACTATTGATTAGTGATTCTAAAATGTGGGCAGAAAAATAGTGGGTGCCAAAATAGACAACAGAAATCATAATTATAATTCTTGCTCAGATGCCTTTAATTTTTGTAATTTTCTAGCTTTTTCTATAAATAAAGTTCCGTTTAAGTGATCTACTTCATGCTGGACAATACGTGCGGGAAAATCTTTAGCTTTGAATTCAATTTTTTCACCAAATTGATTTAAAGCCTGGACTACTATATTGGTATATCGTTTTACTTCTCCATAAACAAGCGGTACCGATAGACAACCTTCAATATCCCAAGCTTTTAAAATTGACGTTTTTTTCCAAACTGGATTTACTAATATTAAGTCTTCATTTTTGTTGAGAGGGGAAAACTTTTTGGCAATTACGCAAAGTTGTAGTGATTCTCCGACTTGTGGGGCGGCAATTCCGACACCGTCTTTCACATACATAGTTTCGGTCATGTCCAAAATAAGTTTTTTGATAGTTGGGGTCGACAATTCAGCCACTGTAAGATCGCGGCCTTTTTTGTGTAAGATTGGATTTGGTTCTAAGGTAACTTCTAACAACATATTAAAAAGATAAAAGATTATTTGGGTTAGGGTCAAATTTCCAATTTTCTGGGATATTTTCCGCTATAAATTTCGTAAGTTGTTTATACTTTTCAAAGCTTATTTTTATCACAATACCGTGCCAATGTTGCCCCTTGGCGTAGCTAGGTGAAAACGGTAATGGATTGGATATTGTAATATCATGACGAGTTTTAGTCAAGGTTTGTAGGTGGTCGTAAAGGCCGATGGCAGCCAAGCGAGACTCTTCAAATGTTTTTTCGCCATTGTAAATTCGAACTAGGTAGCTAAATGGTGGATAAGAAAATAATTTTCTTTCTTGTAATTCTTTATCATAAAAACCCTGTGGTTGTGATAAATTGGAAAAAACATGATGTTCTTTGTGTCCAGTCTGAATTAGTAGGTGGGCCGTTGGAGGTAAATGAAACTGGGTATCACGCAGTTGTTCCCACAAATTTTCGGATACTTTGTATTCTGGTATAAAAAGTGAACTATCTGCATCTATAAACGCCATCAATTTAATTTTGCTCCAATCTATTTTATCCCAGGCCATTTGAGTGCCGATAATTATTTTATCATCCTTAAAATTTTTATCATAAATTGTGGCGGTGTCACTATCGATGCGTATTATCTTTTTGTCTAAATTCTTTTTAGCTAGTTCTTTTTCTAAAGATTGAGTGCCGACACCGTACATTACCATATTGGAACCTCTACATTTTGGGCAAGTTAAAAACATTTTATTTTTTAAATTGCAAAAATGACAATCTAGAGTAGAAGTATTTTCGTGATAAACTAACCCACGCTGACACTGTGAACACTTGGCTACATATCCACAATCGCGACAGCCGGTATAGGCGCTACTACCTTTACGATTTAAAAATAAAAATATATCTCCAGAACCACAATTGGCAATGGCATCGTCCAATTGTAAACTAAAAAATCCATAATTACGGCCACGACGCTCTTCTTTCATGTCTACTATCGTCAGATTGGGATTGAGCACTGAAATTTCCTGTTGATTAGTGTAAACTTTGTGCTGAGCAAAATACCAACTTTCCACACTTGGTGTGTGAGTGGTCAAAATACATTTTGCTCCGTGAGCATGGGCGAGCATCATCGCCGCTTCACGTACTTGCATGCGTGGAGCCATTTCCGAGCTTTTGTGGTTTGCGCTAGCTTCATCATCTACGATGATAGTTTGCAAATTGCTCCAAGGCATAAATAGCGCCCGGCGTGTACCAACAACCAATTTGATTTCCTCAGTTCTAATTTTAAACCACAAATCAAAAAGTTCTTTTTCTGATAAATCAGTATTTATAATTGTCGGATGTAATCCTGCGGGGAAATTGAGATCTTCCGCCGCTTTGGCATCTGGTACCAAAATTAAAGTTTGTCCAGAAATAGATACTAATTCATTTAATAGTTTATTTCGTTCGTCTAGATTGTTGTACAATTTAATTTCTGGTTTTTGTCTTTCTGCCGGTTTCAATCGATCGGCATTTGGGATGGAAATTTTCTTTATTTTTGTTTTTTTCAAAGGTGGTAAACAAGTCTGTAAAATAAAGCCTAAAGGGGTATTGTAGAATTCACTTATTTCTATCGCAAACCCAAGTTGTTTTAATGTCAGGGCCGAATTTTCCCAAATAATATTTTCAATGGATTTTAATTTTCCTTTAGCCTCTTCTGATTCGTTTTCTTTAAACTCGGTAACTAAACCAAATACTAGTCGATTGCGAAAAGGAACGTTTACCAATTGTCCGATTGTAACTTGTTTTTTTAATTCTAGTGGCACTAAATAATCCAATTCAGAAATTTTTCTTGGCATGCGTCGAATTAGTGCTACTTTTGCGATCATAGTTATTTAAATAACAAAATTGGCAGTTAAATAGCCAACCCCAAAAGGCGCCTCGTACGAGTGTTGATGATATGTATAATTAATGTTTTGTAGTATACCCATTAAAATTAGAAAGGTTCTAAACCCACATTCAGAGGAATTTTTTACAAATTCTGCTTCTAATTGTAGCATGCCAGAAACATTTTTATGAGCTAACAATTCCTGAATTTTCTCATCAAATTTCGTACCGGCAGTATGAAATCCGGCAGGGGAGTTGGTAGTTAATGCATGTGATAGGTCGCCTGAGGCGATAACAGCCACACGTTTGTTGGTGTCTAAAATAGTTTCTTTAATGAGGTGACCAAAATCAAGATGAGATTTCCAATCTAAACCACAAAAACTAATTGGTATTAATTTAATATCTGGCAAATGTTGAGTGAGATAAAATAAAGGTACAGCACAACCGTGATCCAAAGTTGGTTCACTAATCATTGTAGTTGGAATTTTTTCTTCTTTAGTTTTTTCTCGAATCGTTGCAGACAAATTCATTTCTCCTTTGAAACTAAGTTTTGTTGTTAAATCTCCAAATTCTTTTAAATCTGTTTGAAATTCTGGGCAAACGTTCATAATAAATGCATCATGAAAATAAGCTCCGTGTGAAGAAATAATAATCAATATATCTGGTTTGGATAAATATAATTCTTCCTCCATTTTTTCTAAGGTAACTTTAGTCTTGTCTAATTTTTTCAAAATATCTTTTCCAATACTTGGAATTAATAGTGGAGGATGCGGCGTGATTGCCGCGTATACTAGCGACATAGGGTTTAGTTAATAATTTAAGGTTTGGTAGCTAGAATTGTTTTGGTAGACGCAATCCATTCAGCCACTTTGTTTGGTTCAACAAAGCGGTTGGCATAATCTGGATTCCCCATTGTAATTAGTACGTATTGTTTTTTATCTTTATTATTTTGGAATAACATTATTAAATTTGATCCGGCTTCATCGATATACCCAGTTTTACTAGCCAAAATTTTATAATTTTTACCTGCTTTTTCAACTAATTTATTGGTATTTTTAATAGTGTGGCTAGAAACTTTGTCTTTATTTAAGACTTCCTTAAATGTATATGATGTTAGGCCGACGACAGCTTTTATTTTTTCGTCTTTAAATGATTTAATGAAAAGTTTTAATAAATCACGCGGTGTGGATTTGTTTTTTTCGTTTAGACCAGTAACATCGGACACTTTTGTATTATCCATGCCCCATGTTTCTAAATTTTTGTTCATCAATTTTATAAAACTAGATTCATCCAAACCAGTTGCCAGCGCTAGCATACGACTAGTATTATTGGCAGAACCTACCAACATAGCGGCAAAAGCATCTTTAGATTTTATTTTTTCACCATCTTTAATTTTTAAATTTCCACCTTCAACACCGTATTTTTTATTACTGTATGTAAAGACGGAATCAGGTTTATATTTCTCGTTAATTACTGTCAAAGCAGTAACGAGTTTGGTAAGTGAAGCCATCGAACGTTGAGTGTCGATATTTTTTCCCGAGACAATGCGACCACTTGGATATTCAGCCAATAAATATGCCGGTAATTTGGAGCCATAAAGATCCACCACAGCAACTTCGGAATCGCCCAAAAATTTGTCTTTTGAATTTACTAGATTCGAATTTAAGAAGATCTTTTCGCCATCGGGAATAGTCATTAAAGTTTTGAAATCCACCGGAATAACGTTTTCTTTTTTATAGCCCATAGCGCTAAAAGTATCTGCATCTGCTAAAAGTCGTTTTTTATCTTTTTCAATAACATAAACTTGATTACTGTCATTATCTTTTAACAACAAGCCATCTTTAATTTCTGGAGCCGCATAAACAATGGGAAATTTAGACAAGTCCGCTTTTTTGTGTTTTTCAACTGGAACATTGCTATAGTTGGCTGAAATTAAATTCTTTTCAGCAATAGGGTAAAAGTTGTTATCTTTTAAAAAATAAAATTTATTGTTGAGGTCGGTGATCTGATAAATTACCCCAATAGGGGCAGTAGAGGAGGCAGTAATTACCGGTCCACTTAAATAACCAAGAAGATCGGACGATGTAACCTCGATAGTTTCGTCAGGATAATAACCCAATTGACGAACAGTAGCTTCGGATTCAAATGGACGTAAAGTATCGTAATCTAATAAATAAAATTTACCGTCCTCTGTTTTTAAAATGGAATAATTTGGCAAAGAAATATCAGGGCCAGATTCATAATTGGTAAGTTCGGATTCAGCAACACTCACCACCATTTTTGGATCAGCCCTTGAAATCAAGACGGCCATGTTTTTGAATTTGCGTTTTCTTCCATCTTGAATCATCCAAACATCAGTAGAAGTTGATGTAGTATCACTGCTTTTTACTAAAGTACCGTTTGGATAATTTTGACTAAACCATGTTTGCCAAATTCGCCAGAAATTTTTATTTCCGTGCAAGTGCGGAGTGTAAGTATACAAAAATGCTGTTGCCCAGCTTTGAGGTGTAACTTCGGTATTATCGATAGATAAAAGCGACCCCTTCTTTTTAATAATCGAATTTGTGTCTTTATTCGCATAATACCAGCGCATAATGCCACCAGCGTCATCAACTTGTTTTGCGAATCCTTTGTGTTTAGCTACTTTTGGATCACTACGATCACAGCTATCACAAACGGCATAGCCGGTAGCCCAATCCAATTGTTTTTGAGCGGGGGAGTCGTCGGTAATCAAACTCTGTTCTTTTTGTAATGTAACCAGTAGATATTTTGGGTTGACTTGGTTGGTTTGAGAGGAATCATAAATAATACCGGCCGCTGTGCGCATGTTGCCGTTTAGATCTTCAGTTTGGTAGGTAGCCAAATAACTACCGCGATCTTCTAAAAATTTTTGGATATCAGAAATCATCCAGCCTTGATAGTCAAACATTTCATTATCGGAAATGATAAATTGAGGGTTGAAATCGGCTTGAGCTAAAGTTAATTCCGGTAATAATAACGTTAAAGTCAACAAAAAAATTAGTATTTTTCGCATAAATATTTTTTTAGTACCTTCTATATATATTATACGTAATTATACCATGATTTTGTTTCATTGGTAAAGGTTATTGGGGCTGAAATATGTTGTTCGCGCAGGATATGCGCAAGATGCGCGCAAAGAAAAAGTGCTTTTATGGCGGGGCAAATGTTTCTTCGGTATTTAAAGTTTTATTTTTTGCTATCGCGTGTTAGGTGATATAGTCAAATAAATTTATCCAAGTTTGCTTCCATTGGGTACGTCTTTATCAGGAACAGCTAAAACCACAGAGCCGTCTTCTCTGTAGAATCCTGAGCATAAAAATTCCGAAACGAAAGGGCCTATTTGTTTAGGAGGGAAATTAACTACTCCAATTATTTTTTTGTTTAGCAATTCATCCTTTGAATATAAGTCAGTAATCCTCGCACTGGATTTTTTTATGCCAATTTCTTTGCCAAAATCAACTTTAATTTTAAACGCAGGTATTTTTGCTTGAGGGAAATCTTCTACTTCAATAATAGTTCCGACTCGCAACTCTACTTTTTCAAATTCATTCCAATTTATTTGTTCCATATTGATAAAGGATAAATTTATCTGACTATTTTACTTAACGTTTTGGTATAACTGATGTTTTGGCCGAATTTGTTAATCAATACTTGAAGTCGGTGTTACCGTCAATTTAAATATTATCTTGCTCTTTCTTTGAGTTACTACCAAACATCCACAGGGACGTCTGGTCAAATATTTTTTTGGCTTCATTTTCTAAAATCCCTGCTACTATCTCTGGAGGTTTGGCAAAGTAATCTTTAAATTTGGTTAATTCATTATCTTCTAAAATATTCCACTTTGAGTACCCACCCATAAATGGTGAAAATAATGAAAAAACCACTCTACTTATCTTATATTCTCTAATCATAAATGCACACATAGGACATGGCTCACAAATCGTATATAACGTGCAAGAAGATAAATCTGGAGTCTCCAATACCTTATGAGCCTCATCAAGAACAAGAATTTCTGCGTGATCGGAAATTTTGCTTTTCGATCCATTTATTGATTCAGCGATGATGTTGCCATTCTTTGTAATAAGGCTCGCAAAAGGAGCTTCTCCATTGGACAAACCCTTTTGTGCCAACTCAATGCATTTTAAGATAAATTTTTCGTCTGTATTATTCATAATTGATTTCAAAATTTACATAAATTTCGTCTAACGCATCCGAGCATACTATGTCGTGGACAATTTTATTATTGTTGGGTTGGTTGCCACGCTGCTAGGCGCCGTTTTTTGTTTGTAGTATTTTGTAAGAAGTTTTTGTAAAGCTCTGCAATAGAGCTCTAAAAATTTTCTGTATGCTATTTTGCATTCCACATTGATAATTGTTGTTTTGTCATCAGTTTCTTTAATCTTTGATGAGCAAATTGAAGGTATGTTGATATGTATAGCCATATTTTCATGTTGAAATACATTTGAAGTGAAATTGCCTTGATGTGCATATTCGTTCCGTATTGCATAAAGTGTGTCGGCTGCTGAAAGAATTAAAAAAGGTTCTTTAACTCTGCCTCGAATTAAAGAATCTAATTGACTTTCTTTTTTGATTAAATTAAAAAAACTGTTTATTAAATCTTTAGACGAACGATTTTTATTTGTTATAAGACGAGCGGCAATTTCACTATGTGATGTTAATAAAAAAATTTTCAACTTATCTGTATCCTCTCCTGATTTTTTTTGATCCTCCAAATAATTACAAAGCTCTATTATTTTTTTAATTTTGGCAAGTGTGTATATTACAGGTTGTAAATGTATATATTGCAATTGACAAACTTGGTCATAAATTTTTGAAATATCAGATTGATAAATTTGAAAAAAAGATACAAAATCTTTTTTCATTTTTTTCCAAGTTTCTATTTGATATTCTTCGTAATTCATAAATCATTATAAATGGCGCCTAACGTATCGCAATATCCGATGTTTTAAATTCCGCGGAGTTAATTGAAATGTGGCTTTTTCCCTTGTGGATATCGCGTGTTACCAGATGTAAATTCTAG
>AMFJ01019683.1_pt1 | contig 10277 bp, 9 predicted proteins | sample 427208 | NCBI WGS metagenome assembly AMFJ01 (sample SAMN02954298, study PRJNA114691) | groundwater metagenome | biome: aquatic; feature: subsurface aquifer; material: sediment; isolation source: subsurface aquifer sediment | place: USA: Rifle, CO | collected 2008-08
TAGCAACTTGTACAGTCACTTGAGGATTACGTAAATAAATCGAAAGTCGTTTAGCAATGACATTTTGTACTTGATTGATTGTTAATCTTTCAATCTTGACATGTCCCACATAAGGGAAAAATATACTTCCGTCTGTTTGAACGACGATAACTGGATTTGTCGTGTTTATTGCTGTAGAGACTGAAGTAGTTGATGGCGTAGAAGGAATAAAGTTAGTAGTAATAGTACTAAATTCAGGATGTCCCCAAACAATGATATTTAGATTGTCATAAATTCCTATTCGATAAGGTTGTGGTTGTAAAGCTGGTTTTAGTAAAGCCTCACCCATTGGGGTATCAAGCATACTAGCACTAATAGGAATGAGGCGAGGTCTTATCCATTGATTATTTACTTTTTGAGATGAACTCATCGAACCAGGACTAAGATAATTGCTAGGAAAAAATGGAGAACAACCACACAGGACAAATGAGAAAAAAATGCTGACTGTTATCTTTTTCAACCACTTTTCAACGATCATAAAATCCTCGTTTTCCAATCTTGCCATGCCATTTCAATTTGTTGGTAAACTTTTTCAAAAGCATCTATAGATTGATTTACTGGATCCTGAATTTCAAAATTTTGCCAATAACCTAATAAGAACGCTTTACCTTTTACAAATAAATATTTATGTTCTAATGCGGCAAGTTGGCGTTTGGTCATCACAAAAATAAGTTCAGCTTCTCGCACAAGCGTATCAGTTAATTGCCGAGCACGATGCTTAGAAATATCAATTCCATATTTTTGCATAATAGAATGTGCTTTTGGTTCAGCTGGATAATTAACAACTGCCGCTAAGCCTGCAGAATTTATAGTAATTGAAGAATGAGATTGATTTAATTGATGAGAAAAAAATCCTTCTGCCATCGGACTTCGACAAATATTGCCTTGACATATCATTAAAATAGACTTCGCTGTCAAAATATCATTCCTTCCTAAGAACTTATCGGGTGATTCTACGAACAAAAGCGCCAAGCCGCAAGAATAGTTTTAGATTTTTTAGTAAAAATCATATCAAATATCACTGATATTCATCTAATAAATATTTTTTTATATCTACTGATCTTAGGTTGTAAGATTAAATAAATTTTCATCATGAATAAAATAATCTTACGTCCTATTTTTAATGGATAAATTTGTACTGCAGGATATGCGATCACTGAACCACCAAATTTCTTTTTAAATTTATCAACACCACCGTTTTGCTTTGCTGATATTCCTTCTAAATCATACTTGGTACAATTTTTGCTTAATCCCCATTCAATTATTTCCCATTGCAGTGCTTCGCCAATACACAAATGAGAAAATTCTCGATTCACTCCTCCCCATAAATAATGAATACTTTTTCCACATCGCATTATAAAAGCCCCGCCACATAAATTTCCTTCATATCGAGCTACAAACAATGAAGATTCAACATGTTCTTGATGTAAGTTAGATATCAAATTCATCATTAATTGTAATGAGCTGCCTAAATTAAACCCTTTTGATTTGCTAATTGACTCACAAATTTTATAAAAAGAACGAAGATCATCAAGTGATTCTGACTTTTCTATGACAACACCTAACTTTTTTGCTCGTTTTATATCAGATCGACATTTTTTATGTAAATTTTCCCAGAGTTTTTCTTTTTGAAGAGTCAAATCCACCCATACCGTATAAAATACGGAACGTGATTGGCTAACTAATTCAATTTTTTCCCATGGATTTGTAGCACAAATAATAAAACCCTTCTTTTTTAATCGCTGCAAAAATTCTTCATGTAAAGTCGATTCATTAACCTTATCGATAACAAGTGGCCCTTTCGGACACCAGGCAACTTTAAAGAATTTAAAAATACTTCTTTCTTCAAACCGAGCAATAAATACTGGTAATCCATTTTTTAAGGCAGCCCATCGATGATCTTTTATGCCAGTAGATAATTTTTTAGAATTACCCCACTTAGCTGATTGAAGTGGGTGACCATGATATTTCGATAAAAAATGGTCCAATTCATCTTCGGTTAGATTTTCGTCCCATTTATAATTTTCTTTTTTAAAATCTGGCATAATAAACCTTAAAAAATCAATATGACTACCCTCTTAGACGATACATAACATCTAAAATATCTTTAGCGGCATGTTTCCAAGAAAATGCTTGCGATCTTTCAAAACTATTTTTAGAGGCAGCTATATATAATTCTCTATTTTCAATCAACATAGAAATTTGATCTGCTAGTTCATTAGCATTTTCTGATTTAAATGTTTGTTTGGCTATTCCCGCAACTTCACAATTACTTTTTGTATTTGAAACAATAACTGGTAATGCAGATGCCATCGCTTCAACTAAGGTAAAACCAAAAGATTCACATAAAGATGGAAAAATAAAAATATGCAATGAGTTATATAATTTCTTAAGCGTATTCGGATCAGATATTTCACCATGATTTTCTATCAAATCTTCAATTTGATAATAATTAATTTGCGATAAAATATTGGAAAAAGCTGCATTATCTGTACCTAATGTCAAAACAAGTTTGATAGGAATTCCAGCATCTTTTAATAATTTAATCGCTTGAAAAGCACTGGAAAAATCTTTTTGAACACCATATTTAGTTATATATCCTATGCGCCAGACAGTATCGCTTGGAAATTCTTTAGATTTTCCTTCAACATTTTTTAAAAGACCAGATCCATGTGGTATCACCCATATCTTTTCTTTTGTTTCTTTTGTTTCTTTTGTTTTTTTTATTTCATCAGCAAGCGCTTGGGTTTGCACAGTCACCGCGGATGCACGTTTGATTGAGCTATGCACCCATCGAACTTTTCGTTTCCAGATAAAATGATGCAAAGGATTATGACTCGCTTTAACATGTAATTGTTCAAATTCTTTTGAAAAATATCCCGCATGTTGTACAAGTAATACTGATGGGCATGATAATTTACGTCTAGGTAAAAAATTGGTTTGAGAAAAACACATGTCTATTTTTTTTTTTCGAATTAAGTTTGGTAAAACAACTTCGTACCAATATAAAAGATGAATTGGTGACTTATTTGCCCAAGCATATGATAAACCTTGCACTGTTTTTGACTGAGAAAGTTGGGATAACGTATTAGGTGTTGCAGCCACATACCACATTATTTTTTGATCAAAACTACTCATTTCTTCCAGAAGATTTTTTAATACAACTAATCCACCGCCTTCAACGATAGAAATTGCATTAACAAGCACATTCACAATTTATAATCCTTTTAGCTGATGAAGTATTCCGAGATAATCCCATTTTCCTTTAACAATATTTTTAAAATCATTAAAGGAATAATCTCTAGAAATATTCATCCTTGGTAATGCTAACCAATCAGAATTGATACTTATCTTGTTATGACGAGCTGCAACAGCATATTGATAACCTACTTGTTTCACAATTTTTTTTGTGTATGCTGAATATTTTCCCCAAGGATAAGAAAAATGTGTGCAGGGAATTTTTAAATTATCTTCAATATCATGTTTTGATTGAGATAATTCTTGTTTTACCATATCTTCAGAGAGCTTGGAAAAATCATAATGATTTGCCCCATGCGAACCAATTTCCCAACTCATTTGATGCAATTCTTTTACTTCTTGCCAAGTTAAAAATGATTCATCAGGGTAATGTCCTAATTCTGGCACAGAGAGTTTACGCTGATTATCCGTGTCACTAATCCAACCAGTATTTAGATATACCATTCCGCTCATATTTTTTTTAACTAAAATAGGAGCGACATAATGATGCAGTGTTCGATAACCATCATCAAAAGTGATGGCTACTTGTAAATCTTCGCTTGGCTCTGAATGTATTAAGTCCGTTAAAGAAAGAATTTTACAATGGTCAGCTAACCAATCCATTTGAATAGAAAAATCATATTCAGACATAGCCCAGGTCGTATCTCCAACAGAATGATACAATAATATAATTTTTCTATTTTGTTGGCGTGCAGGCCAATAATATCCGAGGCGACGTTTTATATCTAAACTGTTCATGTTAATTTTCTTTATTAAAAAAATCTTTTTAAAATCAAAATATATGGTTAAATATTAACTAGCTCTGATTCTAAATTTAATCCTTGTAAATTTTTTATTTCTTTATGCCAAATAACTCTATTTACATAATCTGTGTAGCTTAATATTATTCTAATTACTTTTTGTGATACGTTATCAACTATGTAATCAGGTACTAAAGCAAAATTCCGTTGATTTTTTTGCTGTTGTTGTGTGACAACATTGATGGCTTGAATAACCCTTTCTTTTTTAAGTCCACTCATGATTAACGTTCCTACATCCATTCCTTCAGGACGTTCGTGTGTTTGACGTATTGCAACAGCAGGAAAATTTAAAATTGTTGAATCTTCTGTCAAGCTACCGCTATCAGAAAGCACACAATACGCTTCTTGCTGTAATTTGCTATATGCTAAAAAACCGAAAGGTTTCAAAAATAGAATGCGAGTATCCATTTCTATCAAATTATCGTCGTTACGTAGCGATTCTAAACGTAAACGTGTACGTGGATGTGTTGAGACAATCACTTTTTTATTATATTTTTCTGCAATAACATTTAAAGTTGTTAGTAAGTCTATTAAATTTTCTTTTGAATCGACATTTTCTTCGCGGTGAGTACTAACAATAAAATAGTTTCCTGGCATTAAATCTAATTCATCCAAAACCGTCGACGCTTTTATACCGGCCATATAATAATTAAATACTTCTTGCATGCATGAGCCAATTTTAATAATCGTATCTGGACGTAATCCTTCAGAAAGTAAATAGCGTCGTGCATGTTCTGATAGCGTTAAATTGACATCACTGATGTGATCTAGAATTTTTCGATTAATTTCTTCCGGAACGCGTTGATCGAAGCATCGATTGCCTGCTTCCATATGAAATACAGGGATTTTTTGTCTTTTTGCCGCAAGCACAGAAAGACAGCTATTTGTATCACCGTAAACTAAAACAGCATCTGGTTTTTCTTTTTCTAATATTTCATCTGTTTTAATAATGACTTGACCAATTGTTTTTGCCGCATTTTTATCTGCTGCTTCAAGATAGTAATCTGGTTTTTTAATTTCTAAATCATGGAAAAAAATTTCGTTTAATTCATAATCGTAATTTTGTCCGGAATGCACCAAAATGTGATTCGTATATTTTTCTAATTCGGCAATCACACGGCTCAATTTAATAATTTCAGGACGAGTCCCTACTATGGTCATAACTTTTAATAATTGCATGGTATTTCTCGTGATATATTTAATTCATTGCGCTGTTTAATTTGATGGGCTAATTCATCTAGCATCATATCCCAACTTGGCGCTTGATAGCCTGTTGCTTTTTTAAAAGCAGCGCCAATCAAACTACGATCGCATATAAACTTATCATCTGGCTGAATCTCTATGTCATTACGCCCTAATTTTTTAGCTAAACGCATTAGTAATTCATATTTATTAATAAATTCTGATGAAACATGCCATACACCATAAAGATCAGGATACTGTATTAAAATACACTCAATCACACGGTTCATTTCTTGCGTTGTTAAACCACTGTAAATAGCACGTCTAAAACCTTTTATGATCCCACGCTGAGCAAGAAACCATTCAATTAATCCGGTTTTTCTTGCTAATTCCAGTCCAATAATTGACGATCGAATTGTGACACAATGCTTATCATAAAGCTCGCCTAAATGTTTACTTTTTCCATAAAGATCTTCAGCATCAGATGGATCATTTTCAGTATATTTACCTTGCCTTCCGGAAAAAACGCAATCCGTGCTAAAGTGAATCATGCGTATTTTATATTCTTCACATAACCTTGCTAGGCGATGTGGAAAAAGTGCATTAATTTCTAAGCTAGGAATAAATTCTTTTGCAGAATCACGTTGTTTAACAATACCAACCGCGTTGATGATAACTTGTGGCTGAACATCGTCTATCACGCGTTTAATATCACTTTCACGACACACATCGATTTTGAAATAACTATTATGGTGATCGAATAGTTGATAGTGTTTATAGGCAGCAGTATCCTGGCGCAAGGTGGTGAATACAACGTGATTTTTTTTTAGATTTAAAAATAGTTGATGACCCAGCATTCCATCGCCACCTAAAATTAAAATTTTCATTTTATTTTTTTATCCTTCAATTCCATCATCCAATTTTCAAGTTTTTGCAAAAGCAAATCTCGCTGAAAATGTTCGTTAAAATAATTTTTACCATTCAATCCCATTTTTTTACGTTCGGCATCATCAAGATCGTACATACTAATAGTTATTTTTGCTAGCGATTCGGAATCACCGCTATGAGTAACAAAGCCAGCTTTTGATTCTTCAATCACTTCTTTTCCTTCACCATCTAATGCTGCAACCACAGGTTTTGCACAAGCTAAATAAGATTGGATTTTGCCAGGAATCGTTAAAGAAAAAACAGGATCCTTTTTTAGAGTCACTAATAATGCATCTGCGCATGCAAAAAATCGCGGCATCCTTTCTACTGGATAATGTCCAAGCCAATAAACTGTATCCGTTAATTTATTTTGAATAATTTCATTTTGCAACCATCTTCTCTTTGATCCATCACCTAAAAATATCCATTTGATATCTTGATAATCTCTTAATAATTTTGCTGCTCCTAAAATTGTTTCAATATCTTGAGCAGTTCCTATATTTCCTGAAAATACAATACGAAATCCTTTTGGCAGCAGTTTATCTTCTTCTACACACAAAATTGGATCAAGCGGTTTGTAGAATGATTCAGCCGTTTGAGGGAAATAATGTAATTTTTCTTGTGGAACATCAAATTTTTTGATTGAGCTAAAAAATGATCTAGAAGTAGTTAAAATGTAATCGCAACGAGCATAAATGAAATGCACCAGTTTCTCTAACCAAAATAAAATTTTTTTTGAATGAACTGCATTAACTGCTACCACGCTTTCTGGCCATAAATCTTGTACCCAAAATAGAATGGGTGATTTTTTTAATTTCTTCAAAAAAATAGCTGGTAATCCAACAGTAATAGGCGATGGCTCAAAAACAAAAATAACATCGGGGCGTTTGCACTTTATCGTTCCCATGATGCTAGCAAATATAGAAAAAGATAAGTAATTTAAAGCTAATTGAATTTTAGATTTTCCTCTTGGAATAATGGGAGATCTAATAATTTCAATTTCTTTGTACAACTCTCTAGTTTTTCCAAGTAATCGATATCCAGGAAATAAACGCCCTGTCGGATAATTAGGCTTGCCCGTCAAAACTGTTACTTTATGCCCACGCTCTACTAATCCTTCTGCTAAGTCATTAATTCTGAATGTTTCTGGCCAGAAATACTGTGATACGATTAATACGTGCATAGAAAATTTCTCAATCAGTATTTAATTCTGATTTAGCCCAATTTACATATTCTCTTAATCCTGCTTGTAAATTTACATAAGGAGAATAATTAAATGCACGTTGTGCAGCATTAATATCAGCTAAACTATCTCTTACATCACCTGGTCGAGGATTCTTATATTTTATGGCAGGGCTAATTTCTGAAACAGTAATCAACTCACCAATAAGTTGATTAATCGTAATTTGCGTTCCGCTGGCAATATTAAACACACCAGTTAATCCATCTGTCTTTGCTGCTTTTATATTTGCCTGAACAATATCATTAACATTAACAAAATCTCGCGTTTGTTCACCGTCACCATAAACGGATAATGTTTCACCTCTTAACAACTTAAAAGTAAAAATAGGGATTACATTACCATATGCATCAAATCGTTGATGAGGACCATAAACGTTAAAATAACGCAAACAAACAACATCCATATCATAAAGATCCGCATAAGAAAGCGACACTTTTTCCGCATATAATTTTGAACTGGCATAAGGGGTACGAGGTTCAATGGGATGGTCTTCTTTAATCGGTAATAATTTTAATTCGCCAAATACTCCCGCAGATGAAGAAATAATTATTTTTTTCACTTTATGTTGACGAGCTATTTCCAGAATATTGAGTGTACCCATCACATTGATATCGGCATCCAAAAATGGATGTTCTATTGAGCGTTTATTTCCTACTGATGCGGCAAGATGATATACTACTTCCACTTCATTCATTATTTTGTTAAGTAAATCTGAATCGCGTATGTCTCCTTCAATAAAATCAACTTCAGGAATCGCAGCAAGATTTTTTTTATAACCTGATAACAAATTATCAATCACAACAACGTTGTCGCCCTGATTGATAAGTGCTTTAACTAAATTTGATCCGATAAAGCCTGCACCACCCGTAACAAGTGCTTTCATGTAACTTTTTCTCCATTTTCTTATCGTAATTGATTCCATGCATGACACATTTTCTGAGCTTCATTTTCTAATGTCCAGTCAGAAATTCTTTGAGCTGCATTTTTGCCCATCATTATTCGTTTCTGCGAAGCTGTTATCATATATTCCATTGCGCACTTTAATTCGTTAACCTCTTCAGCAGGAACAATTAACCCGGTTTCATGATGTATCACTAAATCTTCTATACAACCTACTCGGTCTGTAACGATGACTGGTAACTCCATGGCCATTGCTTCGTTAATCACTAATCCCCAAGCATCGCGGTGCGATGGTAAAGTCAAAATATCTGATACAAAATAAATATTCATTAATTTGCTGCCTGAAAGTGATCCAACATAATGGATTTTTTTATTCATTTTGGCAGCATGTTCAACCTCGCTTCGCAAAGTACCATCTCCTACAATTAATAATCTTGCTGATTCATTATTAATATGGCTGAACGAAGTAATAAGATCTTTTATTCCTTTATACGTTTCTAGTCTACCTACATAAAGAAAAACTACATCATGTTCTGAAATTTTATAACGCTGGCGTAACATAAGACGATCATCATAACTAAGCGTAGCAGCATATTGTTTAATGCTAGTGACATCGACAGTCATATTTACAGGATAAATATATTCCGAATTAACACCAAAATTTTCAATATACTTCGCTTGCCTTTTTCCACCAGGCAAAAACAAATCCACTAACCTAAAAATGATGGGGTAAAATAAACGTTTTATTATTTGTTTCCATGGTTTGGTATAATGAGGAATAGGCGTATCAGATTCTATAGTAACGAATAATTTTTTAAATTTAGAGATAGCAATCAACAAAATTAATGAAATACTTCCCCATCCTGCGACATGAACGCAATCATATTTTTTTTGTGAAAGCTGGGAAACCAGTTGATACATTTTTTTAATACTATTTTTAGACAACACTTTATATTTATTTTTGCATTGAATATTCCAATTTTGTGAATTATTTTCAGATAAAAATAAAACATCTATTTTACCTTCCCAATATTGTTTTAGTGTTTCGATAAGGCCCAATATATATGGAGTAGGTTCAATATAGATCATTAAAATATTTTGACACTGATTTTGTGTCATCATGTTTCCTTAAAGGAGTTCTCTATAAACATTTTCTAAATTTTTTGCATGAGCATGCCAAGTAAAATAACGATGCACGTGTTGTTTTCCATTATTGGCTATGTCAATCATATTTTTTGGCGATTCTAATATGTATTTGAGCATATTAGTCAATGCATCAACATTTTTTGGATCTACTAACAAACCCGTTTTTTCATGTTCAATAAATTCTTCAGGACCTTGTCCTTTCACACCAAGTGTTAACAGTCCACAAGACATTGCTTCTAAATAAGCAACACCAAATGCCTCACGATAAGAGGGAAGAATAAAGGCATCTGATTGTTGTAGATGGCTGTATACTTCATGATGATCACATGCCCCGATAAATGTAACATGATCTTTTAAATTTAACTCGTTAGTAAGTTTTTTAAGTTTTTTTTGTTCAGCCCCATCGCCAACTATTTTATATGTCCAATGAGTCATTCCAGATTTTTTTAATTTTGCAAGTGCATGTAGATTGATATCAATTCCCTTTCCTTCTTCTAAGTTAGATACACTAATAAAATGAATTACATTTTCAATAAATATTTTTTTAACCACTCGATTATTGTTATTAGATTGCCGAAAACCATTTCCTACCACGCGGAAATGATGTAAATTTGTTACAAATTCCTTACTAAAATCAAGTAATGGTTTACCTACTACAACAACGCGATCTGCATTTGATAATGTATTTTCAAATAATAATTTTCTTGTTTTACCTACATATAATTTTTTTTCGGTGCTAATCCCATGCAACGTAACAACTGTTGGAATATTCATTTTACGTC
>AMFJ01017199.1_pt1 | contig 10273 bp, 10 predicted proteins | sample 427208 | NCBI WGS metagenome assembly AMFJ01 (sample SAMN02954298, study PRJNA114691) | groundwater metagenome | biome: aquatic; feature: subsurface aquifer; material: sediment; isolation source: subsurface aquifer sediment | place: USA: Rifle, CO | collected 2008-08
TTTTCAAAGGCAGACACTTCTGGGCCTAACACATACAGACCACTCTCCAATACTCGCTGGATGGCTTGCTGGATAGGTTTTTTTAACAAGGTGTACTCGTCTTTCGGGTAAGAAGTATACAACGACATAGGTTACCAGTAGTGTTGGTGATATCTACGATAATACGCAAATGTTCGACGAATAGCATCAACTAATTTTACGTGTGGCTCCCAACCCAGCTCAGTCTTAATCTTGGTATAGTCACCATAATAATCACCAATATCAATCCGTTTCTTTTCTGGCGGAAAAGGTGTTAAGGTGTATTTTCCCTTTCCATTGACCTTAATCATCAATTTAGTCAGATCCAACAAACTGATTGGTTCACCACCTAAGTTGTATACTTGACCAATAGCTTTGGGATGTATACCAGATAGCAATAAGGCAGCCACTACATCATCAACATCATTAATATCGCGCACTTGTTTGCCGTCACCAAAGATGTGAATGGTCTTACCCTCAATCAATAACCGAATAAAAAATGGAATGAAGCCTTGGCGGTTATGTTTCATCAGTTGACGTGGACCAAAAGTGTTCGTTAAACGGAGAGAAACTGTTTTAAGACCATACACATTATGATACAAGGTGTGATACCACTCCCCAGCCGCCGTATTGATGCCATTCACATCCACTGGACTAATCGGGTGAGCTTCATCAACTGGTAAATATTGCGGCTTGCCATAAATTTGCCGGGTGGATGATAACACCACAACCGCCTCCGGATTATGATGGCGCACTGCCTCCAGTAAAGATAATTGTGCAGTGCAGTTAATTTCCAAATCGGAATAGGGATTAGTCATGCTGTCAATATGGCTCAACTGACCGGCTAGATTAAAAATAATGTCTTGGTCACGCACTAAATAATTAATGCCGTATTTATCCCGCATGTCTGAAATGTTGACCGTTAGTTTATGTTTGACTGGAGCAATATTAAAAAAATTACCGCCATAATCATCGATCATGGAATCGAGAATCGTGACCTTGGCACCAAGCCTGACTAAACGAATGGCTAAGTTACTGCCAATAAAACCAAGTCCTCCGGTAATCAGGACTCGTTTATTTTTGTACGTGTGGAATAACGGTTTGGATGGCATGTTCAAGTTCAACGATCACCCGGCTACGCTCATAGTGCTCACTGAATAAACGCTGGGCATTGGCACTTAACTCGGTGCGTAGTATAGCATTCGGCAAAATCTCGGTCAATTTGTCAACGAGGTTCGCTACGTTATTTTCTACCGTATAACCGGCACCATATTCATCCAACCAGGGCAACTCGGCTTGTGGTGTGGTGATCACTGGGAGACCAAAACTTAAAGCCCGTACAGTGGCTAGAGAAGTCTCCTCGTAATGGGTCGGGGTAAACACGAAATAATCAGCATCTAGATAACATGCTGCATTGTCCATACCATACAGTGGGCCCGTCTGAATTACGTTATCTGTAATATCTAATTGTTTGATTAATATGTCCATTTTGTTTTGATAACCATCATCACGTCCCACAATTACCAATTTCGCTTTGACTTTGGCAATACTTTGCAACAGCACATCTAAGCCTTTTAGTTTATTTAACCGACCGACAAACAACAGTAGTTTCGTATCAGCGGATAGGCCATATTTTTTTCGAAACGTTCCCCGCTGCGCCAGCTCATCAGCCGTTGGCGTAGTTTCTAACAGTGGCATCAAATGGATTTGTTGCTTACTACCACCCAATGTTTGGTAATCATTGATTTCGTGTTCCGTCTGGGCAATCAGTAAACTAGCTTGTTGCACTAACCGCTTACCCCACAGCTGATCAAAGAGTACTTTCAGTGAATATTTGAGATCAGGCGGTTTTTGAATCTGTCCAAAGGCTGCCAAACTATACGGTTTGTGTTGTCGCCAGATGTACGGCGCGGCCATGGCGTTCAACCAGTGCCGGAAGTCTGATAAAAAAACAAAGTCACTGGTACGTACCTGGTCAGCCAGCACCGTACGTACACCTTTAGGGATAATAATTTTCGTTTTCCACGCTAGAGTATTACTGATTGTCGGGAAACGATACACCTCTACCCCACCTAAATTTTCGTGCGGCGGGTTCGCTCGCTGTTGGGCATCCAAAACATCAGTAGTTAAAACAGTAACTTGATGCCGTTTGGCTAAGGCTCGGGCGATACTGCTGACCAAGCGCGGTGGCCCACCATAGGCCCAGGCTGGTTCATAGTAGGGAATGACGATCAGGAGCTTCATCGAATTATTTTATACATCAGAATAACTATAGTGCTATGGATCTTATGTAACCATAGTATGAACCAACTGTGTGTGTAGCGCTTGGCCACAGCATATTCTTGCTGAAACTGCTGAACATATCGCTGGCCACTTTTTGAAGTGGTGTATAAACGAAATCCTGCTAAATACTGTTTAATCGGCATGGCTGGATAGCGCTGACCGAACCGACACCATAGATCGTAATCCATCGTGAGATGCTCGGTTTCGTTTACGTACCCAATTTCGGCTAACAATTGTCTTCGCCAAAAGGTGGCCGGTTGAGAAATATAGTTTACTATCAATAATAGTCTGTAGTGATAATGATGTAACAAGATGTTTTTGTAGAGAGTAATGAATCGATTAGTTTCTTCATCCTGTTCATTGATGACACGGCATTGGCCATAAGCCCACTTAACCGAGGTGTTTTGGAATGTTTCCACAACGCGCTGTAATGCGCCCGGGTAATAGATGTCATCGGAATTGAGGTAGGCCACCACTTCACCTGTAGCCAGATGTAACCCTTTATTAATAGCGTCAGACTGACCGTGATCTGGTTCCGACAGCCAGTTGATTCGCTGATCTTGGGCGGCGTAGCGTTTAATCACATCCAGTGAACCATCAGTTGATCCCCCATCCACAATAATGTACTCTAATACAAAATCTCCGGTCTGACTAAGGACACTCGTTACGGTACGTTCAATAAACTGAACTTGATTATACGACGGTGTGACGATGGAAATCTTCATACCACTGCACCGTGCGCCGAACACCATCAGCTAAGGACACGTTGGCTTTCCAGCCTAGGGAATTTAATCTACTGACATCTAATAATTTACGCGGCGTGCCGTCTGGCTTAGTTGGATCAAATACTAGCTTCCCTTTATATCCGACAATCTGTTGAATCAATTCGGCCAGTTCACGAATAGTGACGTCTTCGCCTACACCGATATTCACAATGACTGATCCATCATACGTATTCATCAAATAGACCACGGCATCGGCTAAATCATCGACATATAAAAACTCGCGGCGCGGTGTGCCAGTTCCCCACACAGTTACTGTCGGAGCATTAGTTTTTTTCGCTTCCAAAAATTTCCGAATTAAGGCTGGCAAAACATGTGAGTTTTGTAAATCAAAATTATCTCCCGGTCCATACAGGTTTGTTGGCATCACCGAGATAAAATTAGTGTTATATTGAGCATTGAGGGCTTCGCATAATTTAATTCCAGCAATTTTGGCAATGGCATATGGTTCATTGGTTTGCTCCAATACACCGGTGAGTAAATACTCTTCTTTAATGGGTTGTGGACATAACTTTGGATAAATACAACTACTGCCCAGAAAGAGCAATTTCTTTACTTGCGCTTCATAGGCTGAATAGATGACATTGTTTTGGATTTGCAAATTTTGATAGATAAAATCGGCCCGTTGCGTGTTATTGGCCTGAATACCACCCACTTTGGCCGCAGCCATAAATACATACTCTGGCTGCTCTGTTTGAAAAAAATCACGCATCGTGGCTTGATCCATGATATCAAGTTGTGCATGCGTACGTTGTAGTAAATTGGTATACCCATCAGCTTGGAGCCGACGTGTAATTGCCCCACCGACCAAGCCACGATGGCCAGCCACGTAAATTTTGCTATTTTTTTCCATCAGCAAAGTATTGATAATCCGCTTTAGCCATTATCTTCACTAATTCCTGAAACTTCACCTTTGGTTCCCAGTTTAATTTTTGTTTCGCCTTACTGTAGTCCCCAATCAATAAATCCACTTCAGTGGGACGAAAATATTTTGGATCAATGTTCACAACTTCCTTCCCAGTTTTACTATCATAACCTTTTTCATCTACACCCTGGCCCTGCCAGGCAATATGCATATCCAATTCGCGTGCCGCCGTTTCCACAAACTCACGCACTGTATGGGTTTCATTCGTCGCTATTACATAATCGTCGGCTTCAGCTTGTTGCATCATTAACCACATCGCTTCAACATAATCTGGCGCATATCCCCAATCACGTTTAGCATCGAGATTACCCAGGTATAGTTTCTCGTCAATGCCTAACTTGATCTTGGCTAACGCTCGAGTTATTTTTCTGGTGACAAACGTTTCACCGCGGCGCGGTGATTCGTGGTTAAACAAGATGCCGTTACAAGCAAATAATTTGTAAGCCTCTCGATAGTTTCTTGTAATCCAATACGCATACACTTTAGCCACTGCATACGGTGACCGGGGATAAAACGGTGTATCTTCCCGCTGTGGTACGGCCTGGACTAGACCAAACATTTCTGAACTGGAAGCTTGATAAAATTTAATCTGATCACCAGCATCACGAATAGCATCTAATACTTTGAGCGTGCCCAAACCAGTGACTTCTCCCGTGTATTCTGGGATATCAAAACTCACCCGCACATGGCTTTGAGCCCCGAGGTTGTAAATTTCATCAGGCTTGATTTCGCGAATCAACCGCGCCAGATTACTACCGTCACTTAAATCACTATAATGCAAAAACATATTCACACCATGCACGTGGGGATCCTGATACAGATGATCAATCCGGCCGGTATTGAATGTGCTGGCTCGACGAATCGTCCCATGCACTTCGTATCCCTTAGCAATTAATAATTCCGCCAAGTAGGAACCGTCTTGTCCGGTGATACCGATGATGAGAGCGCGTGGTTTTGCCATAGCTAGTTATGGTTTGGGCAGTTGATTAAGGGCGTTATTATGTACGCGGTCTTCCAAACGTTTTTCTAAACGAGTAATCAGTAAATAGTTGTGAAATGTCAGAAATAAAATTATCACCAAAGCAATAATGGCAAACAAATCGAATGCTCGAGCAATACCTAGTCGTTCCGTTAAATAGTTAAACCGATCTGGTAACAGTGTCACACCCACAAAGCCAACCCATAACAACTCCCAAATAAAAAATTGATAACGATTAAATTCACGCCGTTTGTAGTGCAAAAACGACAGGTAGATCATGACTAAGCCGAACAATGATGCAACAATTTGAATATTGGTCATATGAATTTCCAACGTAAAATATGGAAAAAAATCCGCAAGCCGTCTAAGGCAGTTGTTCCTTTATAATTATCGTAATAAATCGTGTCAATATCCACTTCGGCGTATTTTAACTTATATTCTCCGGTACGAATGATCATTTCCGTTTCGGCTTCATAGCCGCTGCTGTGCCAACGTAATTTTTGGTAGGCCACCGTGGTGAACGCGCGAAAGCCGGATTGAGTGTCATGCACCATCACGCGAAACAACCAATGAATGAATTGTGATAATAAACGATTACCAACCAACATCGTCAGAGGCATTTTGTTGTTAAATTGTCGCATGCCAAAGACCACATCAACTTGTTGATCAGCCAACGTTCGTAAAAATAAAGGAATACTCGCTGGATTGTGTTGACCATCAGCATCCAAACACACAATGACATCAGATTTCAACAGAACGGCGGCATCACAACCAGTTTTTAAAGCAGCTCCTTTACCCAAATTCACTTCATGCCGTAAACAATGCACTTTCGGGTCAGCCATATTCTGGACGGCAACCATTGTTCCATCGCTTGAACCGTCATCAACCACAACGACGTGATCAACGAAAGACAAGGTATGTTCGACAACGGGTCGAATACGTTTTGCCTCATTTCTGGCTGGAATAACAGCAGTGACAATCATAAATCGGCCTTTACTATTACACATATGGTCGAGATTTGCAAGTCGTGGTATTCTGAATCGGATATGAGAATTTTAGTCACCGGCGGGGCAGGTTTCATTGGCTCAAATATCGTTGATCAGTATATCCGCTCTGGCCATCGAGTGAGCGTAGTCGATAACCTCTGGCACGGATTTAAACGTCATCTACATCCGAAAGCAAAATTCTATAAAGCCGACATTCGCAATTTGACTGCACTGCGGCGCATCATGCAGAAAGATAAGCCAGAAGTTATCAATCATCATGCGGCCATTGCTGAAGTGATCGCCTCGGTACGTAATCCGCTACCAACTATGGCCGTCAATGTGCAGGGAACAATAAATCTATTGCTGGCTGGCAGTGAAGTCGGCATAAAAAAAATCATCTTTGCTTCCACTGGTGGGGCAATTTATGGCGATGCCCAGCATCGACCCACCACCGAACAAGAGCCGGCTCTACCGGTGTCGCCCTATGGATTATCCAAACTCCTGGGTGAAGAGTGTGTAGCGTACTATAGCCGTCTCTATGGATTTAATTATGTTATTTTTCGCTACCCAAATGTCTATGGCCCAAGACAAGATCCGCACGGCGAGGCTGGTGTGGTAGCCATATTTTGTGAACAGTTGGCCAAAGGTCGAACCGTGATGATTTTTGGTGACGGTTCAAAAACCAGAGACTATGTCTATAGCGCCGATATTGTACGAGCTAATGTGCTGGCGTTACGGCGTGGTAACCGTATCACTATAAATCTTGGCAGAGGTAAGGAAATTTCTGATCAAATGGTTTTCGATACAATTCATCAACACTTTCCCCACGCACCACAGGCAGCTTACCAGCCGGTGCGATCAGGTGAAGTGATTCGATCGTGTTTGCGTGCCAATGTAGCCACAAAGAAAATTGGTTGGAAACCACGTTGGACGTTTTCAGCTGGCGTAACTGATTATCTCGTTCGAATGCATTATGTCTAAAAAAATTGTCGTTAGTGTTGCCCTCATTAGTATTGCGTTGCAAGCCGTACTGATCGGGACCATACCATTTATATTGAACGATTGGTTTTTAACAACGCCTGATGCCGGCGGCTGGTCGTGTGGCGCACAAACGCTAGCCGATACTGGAACGTTCAGTGATGGCCATACCGCTGGTCTTGGTTATAACTTTAATATCTGTTGGACAAAGGATACTTATCCTGGTTTGCAATATTTTTTGGCTGGTGTCGTACGATTATCTGGTGCCACAGCCGCCCAATTGGTTCCGCCCATCATGCTTCTTGTCTTGGTTGGTTTGTCGATCACCATGTGGGGGGTAGGTTGGAACATCAGTCGTTCATTCAGCGTTGCTCTGTTCACTGGTTTAGCAACGAGTTTGACTCCGATCGTGTTACGGGCTTTTATTTTAACTCCACAAAATTTGTTTGGTTACTGGCTCATCGCCGTGCTCTTACTGATTATTACCCATATCATTTCAACCAAACAGTATTGGTGGTGGCTAGCAGTCTTACCGTTGGCCGGATTACTCGGCTATATCCATTCGTTAAGTTTTGGAGTGGCTGGCCTGACTTTAGCTGTGTGGTTTTATGGCTGGTACATACCGAATTGGAAATGGCGACTAGCCTTGTCCGTGGTTGGTGTCCTGGGTGGCGTAGTCGTGTGGTTTACAGACATTTTACCGATCTCTCCCCAGGGAGCTCTACAATTATTTCAGAGTGGTAATTTTTCTGGTTACGATCACCCGTGGTATGATCATCCGACTTTTTTAGGTTACGGTTTGGTGGTATTGGCAGTGACTGGCTTGCTCTTTGGTCAGTTCTCCAAACATTCAACTCGCTGGTTACTGATTAGTTGGCTGGTCATGCCATTTTTCCTGGGACATCTCTCCTGGTTTGACATTGTCTTACTACCTGATCGCTTTATAGCCTATGTGTGGTTTGCCACTGTGCTCTGCGCTGCTGTCGGTTTAGTCTATCTCAAAAAGTATCTTGGCCAAATGTGGCTGATTGTGGCTGTGCTGATATGGGGAGCACAACTAGCACATACGGTGGTGTATATGAAAGACGATATTGATGGCTGGAGCCATCGTTTCCAACCGCATGCAGAATTTGTGACGGCACTGCAGTGGTTAAATGAACAACCTGACCAAGGCATTTTGGTTGGTATTATGGCCGCGGCCAATCGTGAAATTATTTTTGCTCCACAGTGGTATGATGGTCCAATCACCTCCTACCCCTGGTACAACTTGAACCACCGTAATCTAAAATCATTTAAAGCCAACAGTAATTTGTACCAAAATGTTTTTGCTGATCCAACCAGCCCTGAGTATTTGCGTGTTCAAGCATTCTATACTATCATTGCCAAACCAAAATTAGACGAGGCCAAGCCCTACGCACTGCAGTATAATTTGGCGTATCTGATTATGCCGAAGGGTTCCCAAGCCGATGATATTTGGCAAAAAGCGCAACCAGCCCACTTTCCTCAAATCTATGAAAACGACCAATACCGCATCTTTTCACTTCGTTAATATCTGTTTAACGGTGGTGACGATTTTACTGGTAGCGATTGCCGGATTGACTTTTTATCTTGCGCTGCAAGGCGATACCACGCTGCTGGGTGATCCATATTATGAAGATCAAATTTTAGCACCGGATCGGGCCTTCGCACCGTGGGCCTTGATGATGATCGCCAGCGGTCTAGTGGTGTTGGCCAAAGTGATGTCGCTATGGCGGAAATCCTAGTCACTGGTGGAGCCGGCTTTATTGGTTCACACCTGATTCAAGCCTTGAGCCAGGCTGGTTATTCGGTAGTGAATATTGATGAATTGAACGACTACTATAATCCGGCATTCAAGCAATATAACTTAGCCCAATTGCCCAAGCACAGTTTTTATCAAGGCAGTGTGTGTGATGAAAAATTTCTTGAGCAGATTTTTCAGAAACATGACATTACCAAAGTAGTGCATTTAGGAGCGCGAGCCGGTGTCCGTCCATCCTTACAACAACCCCAGTTGTATGATGAGGTCAATTTTGGTGGGACAAAAAAATTGGTGGATAGAGCGTCAACCCATGGGGTCACACAATTTATTTTCGGTTCAACTTCTGCAGTGTATGGCAATACGGCAACACTACCTTTCTCTGAAGATTTAATAAATTTAAATCCTATTTCACCATACGCCATCAGCAAATTAAAAGCCGAACGGTATTTGCACGAGCACCATGTACGCACCGGCTTGCCTGTGACCATATTCAGATTCTTTACCGTGTATGGTGAACGTGGTCGGCCCGACATGGCACCGTATTTGTTTACGGAAGCGATTCTCCATCAACAGCCCATCAAGAAATTTGGTGATGGTTCGACCAGTCGTGATTATACCTATATCGATGACATTATTTCCGGAATTATGACGGCCATCGAACGTTCGTTTGATTTTGAAATCATTAATCTTGGTAATCACCAGGCTGTCAGTTTGAATGAATTCATTTCTACACTTGAACACGTTACCGGAAAAACGGCAGTTATTGAACAACTGCCTGCACAAAGTGGTGATGTGAATCATACCTTAGCGGATATCCTTAAAGCCCGACGCCTGCTCAACTACGAACCTAAAACAAGTTTACAGGAAGGATTACAACGATTTGTGAACTGGTACTATGCCACTCGCTATTCTCGGTAACACACCGGAATTATCTGCCCTCGAATTGGGTGTACCGTGGGATGGTGGACAGATTGCTGAATTACCTGGTACCGTTGATCTTCAGCGTTTGGGCGGCACTGTAAAATTGGCTGATGTTATCGGAAACGATATCAGTGATTGTCTGTCCATTTTAAAATCCGTTCCGTCCGACCATAAACTAGTGTTTGGTTTTAGTGTGTATGCCGGTGATCACACGGTTACCACAAACCAGCTAGCAGCGTATGCCAAGAAACTGCGTGATCTTGGCATGCATTGGAAAAAACAATTGAAAGAATCTGGCCGATCAGTGCGGTTGGTGGTCAGTAACGAACCAACGTTATCCTCTGTGATCGTGACCAAAGAACATTTGCTGAAGGACCAAACTGATTTTGTCGTAGTGCTGTATCAAGCTAAAACCGTTATTGGTCGAACCACTGCTGTGCAGGATTATAAAGAATTTTCTCGACGGGATTATGGCCGACCACAACGTGATGCTTTTTCTGGAATGTTACCGCCTAAGGTGGCACGTATGCTGGTGAATATTGGAACGAATCGTGCACATCAATCCGTAGAGACATGCCATGGCATGTCTCTACTGGATCCATTTTGCGGATCCGGCACCAT
>AMFJ01019559.1_pt1 | contig 10269 bp, 11 predicted proteins | sample 427208 | NCBI WGS metagenome assembly AMFJ01 (sample SAMN02954298, study PRJNA114691) | groundwater metagenome | biome: aquatic; feature: subsurface aquifer; material: sediment; isolation source: subsurface aquifer sediment | place: USA: Rifle, CO | collected 2008-08
TGCAAATCAGTACAAATTTGCTGTGCACCTTCTATCAAGCGTGGGCCTGCTCTTGAAATTAAATCAGGCGAAATAGTGAATAAAGCATGATTCGAAACGGCTTTTAACTGCGGCCAATGCTGCCAACGAGATTGCCAATCCATCCCTTCTGCATCGCTAATAATGACTGCTGGGTTTGCTGCAATCACTGATTCCATACTGACTTCAGGCGCGATTGAATGCGCATTCGCAAAAATGTTTTTTCCACCGCAAATAGCAATCGCTTGATTAATCCAACTATTTTGGTTCACTGTCATCAAAGCGTAACCACCCATTTGATAAAACACGGTGACTGGCTTTTGCTGTTGATATTGTTCGCGTATTAGCAATAATTTTTTTTTATATTGCTGGATCGCGAGTTTTGCTTTTTCATGGCTATTTGTCAAACAAGCCAAATTCTTCATTGTCTTAACCACATCTTCAAGCTGCTTTGGATAATTGGTATAAACAGGAATATTCATCGAAGCCAACACACGAAGTTGCCGCAAAAAATTGCCCTGCCAAGTAATAATTAAATCAGGATGCAGCGAAATAATTCGCTCCATATCAAGCCCAGTATAAGAGCCAATCACTAATTTATTTTTTGCCTCTTTTGGATAATCACTGCCGCTTATCACACCAACAATATTTTTTTCTGCACCGATTGCATACATTATTTCAGTGAGATCAGGCGAAAGCACCATCACCCGTTGTGCTGGCTGTTTCAGTTGAATTGTTTTACCGAGATCATCGGTAACTGTGCAATTTGCAAATGTTATTTGAGAAAAAAATACTATCGCCATCAGAAAAAATAAACGCGCCATTAAATAACCAATACGATTAATGCAATGAAAACTAATGCGATGACAAATGTTCGATCTAGCAAACTAATTGCTGCTTCTTCTACTGACCCATCTTCTGAAATTTTGGCATGATCTTCAAATCCTAATGCTGCAAAACCACAGTCAGTAAGCAATTCTTCATTTGCATGAATACCAAGCATCATTTTCTTGCGCCAAGCATTGAGAACTTGCACAAACTGACCGCCTAGCGCAAACAAGAAAGTTAAAATACGCACAGGAACCCAATCTAATGTACTTTCTACATTTTCTGCTGCCAAGGTTGCATCTGGTGAAACACTTTCTTTTGTCGTACTTTCAAATGACAAAGTCGTTAAACGATATAATATGGCACCAGCTGGGCCAAGTATAAAAAACCAAAACACAGCGGCAAATATGCGGTGATTAGACGCAATAAAAATACGTTGCACTAGTTGTTGATGTAATTTTTGTGGATCGCTCATGTCGTTAATATCAAATGCTGCTTTTAATTTTTCTGCTGCATTGCGCGCATCACCTTGTCTTAAAATATTGATACATGCAAACGTATCTGCCCATAGATTTTGTGCACCAAGAGACGCCATTAAAATAATCAATTGAAAAATCAATTTTGGAAAGCCAAATAGCAATCCTTGTAAAATAATATTGATGGCTGCCACAATAAAGACAAATGGAACAATAGAGATCGCTAAGATTAAATACGGTGATTGGCTTTGTAATTTATTCGCTACCACACGCTGAAACGCGATAAACCAATTCCATTGACGCAAATGACTCCAATCAAAAAATCGTTCGATGACTAATGCGATTAAAATAGCAATAAACATCATAGCAATATTCCTTTTAAATAAGCCCAATCAAACGTTTGTCCAGGATCTGTCTTGCGCCCAGGCGCAATATCAGCATGCCCAACAATTCGGTCATTTGTAATAGCAGGATAAGTATATCTTAACGACCGAATCACTTTTCCAAGTTGATGATATTGTATTTTCTCATAAGGTACATCATCTGTTCCTTCTAATTCTATCCCAATTGAAAAATCATTACATCGTGTATGTCCTTGAAAAATAGATTCGCCTGCATGCCAGGCTCGTTTGGAGAATGGAACGAATTGGATAATCTCACCTGTTCGTTTAATCAGTAAATGCGCTGAAACATGTAAAGCAGCGATTTCAGCAAAATAAGGATGGGCGGTTGAGTCTAATCGTCCGCAAAAAAAATCTTCAATTGCGTTGGTGCCAAATTCTCCAGGAGGCAAACTAATACCGTGAATCACAATTAAATCGATCTCAGTATTCATTGGCCGCTCATCACAATATGGTGATGATTTGTATATCACTGACCCTAATAAGCCAGTTTGCGAGTTGATAGTCATTTCATTCATCTACTTCACTTCCAAGGCAAAAATCGTTGCAAATACCATTAAAATATGTAAAAAATGACGCACTATAAATTAATATCCGATGATACCTTATGCAGCCAGAAAAAATTAGAGAATTAATTGAAAATGGGCTTCCTAATTCTGAAGCTTATGTCGAAGGCGATGGCGCTCATTTTACCGCTGTTGTGGTGAGCCCAGAATTTATTGGAAAAACTCGCATTCAAAAACAACAAATGGTTTATGAAACTGTTAAAAAAGAATTACTCGATGGCACATTACATGCGCTTTCTGTTAAAGCATTTACCCCTGAAGAATGGCAAGAATTAGGTGGACCCTAAACTATGGAAAAACTCATCATTCAAGGCAATATCCCACTCAATGGCGAAATTAAAATCTCAGGCGCGAAAAATGCTGCCTTGCCTATTTTGGCTGCCTCATTACTAAGTAGCGCCCCTATTCAAATTAGCAATATTCCACATTTACAAGATGTCACCACTATCGTCAGCCTATTAGGCCAAATGGGCGTGAATGTCACACTTGATGAACGTTCTAATATTGAAATTGATGCCGGTCATCTCACTTCATTTCATGCGCCTTATGAACTAGTCCGCACTATGCGTGCTTCTGTACTAGTGCTGGGGCCTTTGCTAAGCCGCTTTGGGCAAGCTGAAGTTTCTTTACCTGGTGGTTGCGCAATTGGCACACGTCCAGTTGATCAGCATTTAAAAGGCATGCAGGCCATGGGCGCTGAGATTGAAATTGAAAATGGCTACATCAAAGCAAAAGCAAAAAAATTGCATGGCGCAACCATTATCATGGATTTAATTACGGTCACTGGCACAGAAAATATCATGATGGCGGGCGTTCTCGCTGAAGGACAAACCATTATTCATAATGCTGCTCGCGAACCTGAAGTGGAAGATTTAGCTAATTTCTTAAATACCTTAGGCGCAAAAGTATCGGGCGCTGGCACTTCTACCATTGTCATTGATGGCGTCAAAGAATTAAGTGGTGGAAGTTATAGCGTCATGCCGGATCGTATTGAAACTGGCACTTATCTTGCTGCTGCAGTGATCACACAAGGTAAAATTAAAGTTAAAAATACACGCCCAGATTTACTTGAATCTGTTTTATTAAAATTAGAAGAAACAAATGCAACGATTGACACAGGCAATGATTGGATTTCATTAGACATGAAAGGCAATCGTCCCCATGCTATCAATATCAGCACAGCACCTTATCCTGCCTTCCCGACTGATATGCAAGCACAAATGATGGCTGTGAATGCTATTGCAGAAGGTACTGGTGTGATTACTGAAACAGTATTTGAAAATCGCTTCATGCATGTTCAAGAATTACAACGTATGGGCGCGGATATCGCATTAAAAGGCAATACAGCGATTTGCACGGGCATGCCCAAATTACACGGCGCACCTGTCATGGCAACTGATTTACGTGCTTCAGCAAGCTTGGTGTTAGCAGGTCTTGCTGCACATGGTGAAACAACGATTGATCGCATTTATCACATCGATCGTGGTTACGAATGTATAGAAGAAAAATTAGCACAATTAGGAGCGCGGATTCATCGCATCCCATCAGAAAATAATAATTAATATTTAAGGATTAGAAATGAATTTAGCAGCCATTGGACAATTAGTCCGTGAATTTGATCATGATTATTGCAAAAAAACCTTAGGTTTTTTCTTTGATCATGAGGATTGGAGTAATTTAAGAAAGTTAAAAAAACTTTACGAAAAATTTTCCAAATCAGATAACAATCCTGAACGTAAACTCTCTGCTGATGAATCATATGAATGCGCTGATATGCTTTTTCATGCGCCAACGAATTATCAAACGGTCATGGGCACGCGTTATAGTCCTAGTCGTTCTGCTATTTCGTATTATTCTGCGGAAATAAATAAACTAAAAGAAGAATTCAAAAATCATTTGGCACTCGAACAATTAGCGAAAAATTATTTATTCAATCGAGAAAATTACGACAAAGTGATTCGGCATTCAACTGGATATGATTTATATATTGCAATTAAACAATTAAAAACAAATGGGATTTTAAAGCAAACTAACTTAACAAAATTACTTGATAGTCATGATCCGCAAAAAGAAGCCGATATGTTAACTAATAAAAATGATACTTTTTCTAAGCATTCATCTACTCTCTTTAGAGAAAAAAAGTTATCAGCAAAAACAAATCATTCATCTCAGCAAAAGAAAGAAAAACGTTATGGATAAAAAATTATTATTTATTTTGTTAACCTTCTCGTTTGGTGCCATGAGCGCTAATCAAAACGATTTGGAAAAATTAATCGCCACCAAAAAAACGCAAGCCATCCATATGGATTTATCCAATGCAGATTTACGCCAATATCCTTTTATTCCGGGCAAAATTGATTTGCAAGGCGCGAATATTTCTCATAGCAATTTATCTGGCGTTGATTTATCGAAAATGAATTTGGGCGGCGCTAATTTAAGTTATACCGATTTATCAAATGCAAAATTAAATCAAGTCAATTTATCGGGTGCCAATTTAGATCATGCCAATTTATCGGGAGCCGATATTCAACGCAGCGATCTTTCCAATGCAAATTTAAATTTGGCTAATTTAGCTTCTACAAACTTGCAACAATCCATTTTAACTAAGGCCAATTTAACTTGTGCCAATCTCAATCAAGCGGATTTAACCAAATCAACTTTTACTGAAGCAAATGTGTCTGGTGCTAGTTTTGTTAATACGATTACCACTGATATTGTTGGTTATGGCTCCGTCATTGATACAAAAGTTTCTTGTGAATAATCGAAAGAACATGTCATCTTGAACGGTGAAACAGGAAGGATGACAAATGATGTTCTCACGCCAAATAAAAATCTAACGTTTTTTTCAAACCATCTTTCATATTTACTTCCGGGTTCCAAGATAAATATTCTTTTGCATGACGAATAGAAGGAACGCGTAGTGATACATCTTGATAACCTTCGCCATAATAGTTTTTTGCATCAACATCAACTAACTTAACCGCATCTGCTTTTATTGCGTGTTTTGGATAAGAAATTTTAATCATCTCAATTAATGTTTCAGCAAGTTGACGTATTGATATATTTTCATCAGGATTACCGACATTAAAAATTCGGTTATGCGCTTGATCATTTTTATTTTCGATGATACGAATTAATGCGTCAATGCCATCACTAATGTAAGTAAAACAACGCTGCTGTGCACCCCCATTCACCAGATTAATATTTTCACCACGCAAAATATTACCAATAAATTGTGTTAATACACGTGAACCACCTGGTTTTGGATTCATCACGTTATCTAATCGCGGACCATACCAATTGAATGGGCGAAATAAAGCGTAAGATAAATTTTTATGTTTGCCGTACGCATAAATAACTCTGTCCATCAATTGTTTTGAGGTGGAATAAATCCATCGTTCTTTGCTGATTGGGCCTGTCACCAAATGACTTTTTTCTTCGTCAAATTCAGCATCTGGACACATGCCGTATACTTCAGAAGTAGATGGAAATATGATGCGTTTATTATATTCGGCACATTGTCGAACGATATCGAGATTGGCTTCAAAATCTAATTCAAATACGCGTAAAGGATCTTGCACATAAAGTGCAGGTGTTGCTACTGCTACTAGTGGTAATACGACATCACATTTTTGAATATGTTCATTAATCCAATCTTTTTGTTTGGTGATATCACCAACGGTAAAATGAAATCGTGGATGATTAAGACAAGAACCAATTTTATCTTGCGTCAAATCCATCGCATAAATTTGCCAATCTTTTTGCGCTAAAATCGTTTCACTCAAATGACTGCCAATGAAACCATTTGCACCGAGGATTAAAACATTCATATTCATACCTATCGTTATTGTGTTTTAGTTAAATACGCTATACATCACATCTAATACGCGATCATGTTCTGCATCTGTCATTTTTGGAAAAAGCGGCAAGCTCACGATGCGTTCGCTGACATCTTCTGCATGTGGAAAATCACCGAGCTTGTAACCAAATTCTTGACGATAATAAGGATACAAATGTACAGCGCGATAATGTAATCCTGTACCAATATTACGTTCTTTCATTGCCAGCATAAATTCATCGCGATTCATGCGCGTGATATCTTCATTAATAAGCGGTGTGTAAATATGCCAAGAATGTAAGTGATCGTAATTAGGTTGTGTTGGCAATGTCCATTGCGCCCAGTCTGATAGGGCTTCTTGATAACGATTAGCTAATTCATTACGACGTTCAATAAATCCTGCTAATTCTTTTAATTGATAAATGCCAATCGCTGCTTGGATATCCATCATGTTGTATTTATAACCCGGCAAGACGATTTCGTAATCTTGCGTGCCGCCTTTGCCATAACGATTCCATGCTTGTCTATCCATACCATGAAAACGTAACCGAGCTATTTGATCTGCTAACGCTTGATCGCGTGTGACCACACAACCACCTTCACCAGTTGTCATATTTTTATTGGGATGAAAACTAAAAACTTGCGTATCGCCAAAACTACCAATACGTTTTCCTTTATATTCTGTGCCAATCGAATGTGCTGCATCTTCTAACACGCGAATGCCGTATCGATTAGCAATGTCGTAAAGCGGATCCAAATCGACTGGTAATCCTGCAAAATGAACCGGAAGAATCACTTTGGTATTTTCTGTGATGGCCGCTTCTAATAAATTCATGTCCATATTTAACGTATGAGGATCAATATCGATTAATACCGGCTTAGCTCCAGTGAGGGCAATCACATTTAATGTTGCTGCGAAAGTAAGCGGTGTCGTAATCACTTCATCACCAGGACCAACGCCCATTGCTAACAATGCTAAATGCAATCCGGCTGTTGCGGATGCTAAGGGTAATGCGATTGGCGCATTAAAATAAGCTTTTAAATCTTCTGTGAATTGAGCAACACGAGGACCTGTTGTAATCCAACCGCTTTTTAAACAAGCAACCACATCATCTATTGCTTCTTGGCTGATAGATGGGCGGGAAAATGGCAAAAATTCTTCTGACATAGATAATCTCTCTTTAACTACTTTGGGCAACAAGATATACACCTGCAATAATGATAAAAATACCGAGCATACGCACGGAGGTTAATGGCTCGCCAAATATATAGTAAGCCGCCAGGGCGTTTACTATATATCCAATACTTAGCATTGGGTAGGCAAAACTCACTTGAACTCGCGATAAAACCAACAACCACACACCGACGCTAATCACATACATAAATAAACCAGTAATAATAGGTGGATTAGCCATCACCTTCATCCCAATTGGAATAGCATTAGTCAGGCTAAATTCAAAATGCCCGATTTGGGTCATACCAGCTTTTAGCATCAATTGAGCTGCTGCATTTAATAAAACTCCCAATAAAATCAATACAAAAATCATCATAAAGATACTTACCTTTGTTTAAGAGATATGAATCATACAAAATTTTCAGCCAATTTTCACATTCCTTCAAAAAATTAAGATATAATGACGCCCACTTTGAACGGCCTAACCTGATTACTTAATTCTGAAGAGGAAAAGACATGACTATTTTAGTTGGCAGAAAAGCACCAGACTTCACCGCTGCTGCAGTACTTGGAAATGGTGAAATCGTTAATAACTTTAACTTGTATGACGCGATTGAAAATAAATACGGAATCGTACTTTTCTATCCACTCGATTTCACTTTTGTATGCCCATCTGAACTAATTGCGGTTGACAAACGAGTAGAAGAATTTGAAAAACGTAACACATTGATTATGGGTGTTTCAATTGATTCTCAATTTACACATAATGCATGGCGCAATACTTCCGTTGCTAATGGTGGTATTGGTCCAGTTCGCTATCCATTAATTGCGGATGTTAATCATCAAATTTGCCAAGCATATGGCGTTGAGCATCCAACCGCACACATTGCATTACGCGGCGCATTCTTAATTGATAAACACGGCATGGTTCGATCACAAATCGTTAATGATCTCCCATTAGGTCGTAATATTGATGAACTCATTCGTTTAGTTGATGCATTAGCGTTTCATGAAAAGCATGGTGAAGTTTGCCCTGCAGGTTGGACAAAAGGAAAAGCATCAATCAAACCAACGACAGAAGGAATTGCTGAATACCTTTCTGAAGCTGTTGGCGAATTATAATTTTCATTTTGAAAAATCAAAACCCGTCATGACGACGGGTTTTTTATTTTAAATTTAGTTATAAATTCAGTTATAATTTTTTTTGTTAAATTTTAATAAAAATATAATTTAATTAAAAAAAGAACAAAATTAAATATTAAAAATAAATTTTGATTAACCTCATTTAATTTTTTCTAAAAAACTTTTAAAAGAAAAAATTCTCTGCTATAAACTCTGTTCGTGAAAAAAGTGGATGATAAGCAAAATCAAGATTTTGCCTTATATTGTACATTTTTTCGTGTTGTGAATAAAAATTGTGGGCAAGTAAACTAAAATGTGCAGCTTCATCGCGATTGGATGAAAATTTGCTTGCAATGATAGATATATGTAGGTTAATTTTAGAACTCGTCCGGATTAAACATTTCAAGGAGATACTTCAACTATGAACTTAAAACTCGTTGTTGCATCAATGAGCATACTTGGATTGATTAGCTGCCCGGTGTTTGCAGCACATCAAACCAAGCATAAAAAAATGAAACACCAACAAATGGCTGAACATCGTGACTATAAAGACATGGGCAGCTTACCTGTTCAAGAACCTGTTTGCACAATTAGCCAAAATTCAGTGATTATGGATGGAATGACCCAAAGTTATGGTCGCTCTATGCCAAATCCTTGCAACCCAGGCTGGTTCAATCGCATTCAATTTAGCGGCGGCGTTAATGTTGACATAGGTAAATTCGGCAACAGAAATGCAAACATCATGGGTGAAAACTATCAACGTTTCTCATTAAATGATGCTTACTTAAACCTAGCAGCTGATATTAGTGATTGGACAAAAGCATTTGCTAGTATAGGCTACAACACCGCAACCATGAACTCTAACCCATCAGAATTCAAAACTTTCGGTGCAGCTGAATACAGCGCGGCTTATAGCAACAATATCAACGCAACTGGTACTACCAGCTCTCTTGAACTAGAACAAGCTTACGCAACCATCGGTAACTTCGATGTGTCGCCAGTGTTTGTACAAGTTGGTAAAGGCTTCCAACCGTTCAGCAGTTATGAAATTCACCCAATCACCGCAAGCATGACGCAAGTGATGTCTGAAGTTCTAACCACTGCATTGAAACTTGGCTTCATTGCTAATGGTTTCAACGGATCAGTCTACGCATTTGATGACCCAATTGCCAAAATCGGTGGTGGCTCATCTAGACCAACCAACTACGGTGCGTCATTAGGCTATTCAGCGCCAAATGATCAACTCGGTTGGGATGCGGGTGCTGGCTATCTGTACAACATAATCGGTGCTAACGATGTAGCTTATAGCGTTGTCAACTTCACCGGTACCGGCGGATACAATAGCCGCGTTGGTGGTGCAGCACTTTTTGGTGACGTAAACAGTGGACCGTTTATATTAAGCGCACGTTACACGGCAGCAATACAACGCTTCAATGTTAACGACCTGACCAAAAATGGTTTTGCTGATTTAACAGCCGCATCATCTCTTGGTTCTGCAAGCACAGCTGCTTCAACTGCTACACCTGTTGCTGGTGCTTCTGGGGCTAAACCATGGGCTGCTGGTATTCAAGGTGGTTATGGCTTCGATGCATGGGGCAAAAACCAAAATGTCTACCTCGGTTACCAAACTTCACGCGAAGCTGCTGGCCTGAATTTGCCAAAGAATCGTTGGTTAGTTGGTTATGGTATCGATATGTTCAAAAATACACATGTGGGCGTCGAATGGGATCACGATATGGCATACAATGCCTCAAATGGTGGTTCTGGCAACAACACGAACCTCGTGTCATTGCGCTCCAGCGTCAAATTCGGTTAATCTCCGAACCAAACCAAAAAGCCCGCTTTC
>AMFJ01007002.1_pt1 | contig 10261 bp, 7 predicted proteins | sample 427208 | NCBI WGS metagenome assembly AMFJ01 (sample SAMN02954298, study PRJNA114691) | groundwater metagenome | biome: aquatic; feature: subsurface aquifer; material: sediment; isolation source: subsurface aquifer sediment | place: USA: Rifle, CO | collected 2008-08
CGCCATTCCTAATTTCCTAATACTTCATCACACTTCCCCTTTCGCCCTCTTCAACATAAACGTAATATTTTCATTGGCGTGGCGATAATCTATTTTTATATTAGGATATTCATTTTGCCAGACACGAAATACTTCATCAGCAAACCCCTGACCAATTGTGTGCACATCTTTGAAATCTAGCGTCACATTTTCAAATTTTTCCATACCCTCTAAAACCCGCTTGGCTTGCGAACGTGAAATCATGTTGTCGCCAAATTGAAAAAGTTTTACAATCACTTCTGAAGTATTGAATGCGTAAGTTTCAGTCGCAGTGTCAGTATATTTATCAAACAAACTTTTCAAATCTTTGATTGAAACAAGAGAAATAATAAAAAATACTTGAGTACCAGAAAATGACTTCACATCTTCCACAAAAATATCTTCTAAAATATTATGAAAAAATAATTTTTTACCAAAACTATTTACGATAAAAACATCAGCAATACGTGAAGTAAAAAATATACCTTCACCAGTGTGTCGATCTGGATCAGTCGTCGTCTTACCTTTGAGCAAATTACCAATAGCGACCATCACATCGGGCAGATTTTTCTTTTCTTTTATATTATTGAAAATACCAACTCCTCTATCATCAATACTAAAAGAAATGTCAGTAGCGGTACGTGATATCTCTACATTTATTTTTTCTGACTGAGAATGATCAATAGCATTATTTAGCATTTCGGTAAAACTGTATTCTAAAATGTGCAAAATATTATTGGGAATATTTAAGAAAATTCCAGTTTCATGTTTTATATCTTTCAAAACATTATCTTCCTTCAAATCAATATTTTTGTAAACTCGACGAAATTTGATAATTTGTGATTTGGCCTCCTTTACACTTTCCTTATTTGCCAAAACATAAAAAGCGCCTTTGGTCTTACCAAGACGCACTATTTTTCCCTCTTCTACCAATTCTCGAAAAGCCAAATTGACCCAAGCACGGGTTTTGCCGGTTTTTTGGACTATTTCTGTGTTGGTAACCTGTTCTTGATTATCAAATTGTGCTAAAATAAGCTGTTTTATATTCATATTATATACAATTACTATACAATAATAATATAACACATATTTAATTAATTGTCAAGTGATTGTATAGTAAATCAAAACCAGTCTTTTTTAAGGCTGGACTTAAACCAATTTATCCACAATTAATTATCCTTACCACAGTATTGTTTTTTTAAAAGATATATGATAACATAATAATGTAATCACTTGATTACCCTACCCATGGAATTGGGCCAAATTTTCAAAATTCCCCCTTTTAGGAGGAATTTTATTTTACAAAAGATATTTTTTCTTTTATTCTCTGTCCATTTATTTTCAAATGTGCATGTTTTTTGAGTTCTTTTGAAGTAGGTCCTGAATGAAAAAGTATAATTTTCTTTCCTTTCTGACGTAAAAAACTTATCAGATACGAAAAGTCACTATCAGAAGAAAACAAAGCTATTGTATCATAATCATCCTTAAATCTCATTGCGTCAACAGCCATCTCTACATCAAAATTACATTTTGGTATTACCATATACATACCTCTTTTATCTTCTGGAAAAAGTTTCATTTGTTCTTCTGTAAAGTTATCATTACCATCTACATAATGTTTTATTCTTTGAATATCTTTAGATACTGCTTTAAAACGCGCATTCCTACCAGCCAATGTCTGAATATATTTACTTTTTTCATTTTGAGGATCTACACCATAGTAGAAAAATTTTTTTGTAGAAAATAAATCAACAAATTCACCCAACTTTTCAATATCAATTTTTACTTTTTGATTATCTTTTAACAATTTACCTTGAAAAGTTCCTCTGTCTTTTATATACCATTTATCAACATTACCAAAATCAACAAAAGCAAATATTCTACCATACTTTTCTTTATCTATTTCCAATGTATCTAATATAAAACCATCTATATCCATATAAAAAATTTAAAAAGAAAAGCCGACAAAAATATGTCGGCTATACTGTTTATAATTTAACTACATCCCAAACTATCTCCACAGTTCAAACACTTATAACAACTTCCGTTTCGGACTGTAATATGCCCACAAGTTGGACAGGCAGGCGCATCCCCCATCATTTCCGAAAGTGCTGCATCTGAAGCACTTACAGCCTCGTGCTTAACTTCAGACACTACTGGAAGCTCGGCTTGTAAATCTTCGTGGACAACTGTTTGTACTTTTGGTTCTATTTTCAAATCCATAGTTTCTTGTGCTTTACCAGTTTCAGCAATCTTCACCATGTTTTCAAATTTATTTTTTTGAATTCCCTTTGGTGGAACTTGGACAAAATCTGTTCTTCCCAAATATTCCATACCAAGAACACGGAAGACGAAGTCAATGATAGAAGTACAGTTTTTGATATTTGGATGATCAGTGAAACCACTTGGTTCAAAACGTGTGAAGACGAAGTTCTCAACATATTTTTCCAATGGTACACCATATTGTAAACCCATAGAAACTGAAATAGCAAACATATTTAGTAAACTTCTAACAGTTGCGCCTTCCTTGTACATATCGATAAATATTTCAGCAACTTTACCATCTGGATATTCACCAGTACGAAGCCAAACTTGTTGATTGCCAATTTTGACAGCGACAGTAATACCACTACGTTTGGAAGGAAGACGACGTTTCTCACCATGAAGATACACACGACGTTCAGCTACTTCACCATCTTTGGTATAAGATTCCATTGGAGTCATGATACCGACGTGATTACTAAGTATTTGACTGGCTTGGAAAACAGCGCTGTTTACTTCTTCTTCTGTAGCTGGCAACATTTTACTCAATTGTTCAACTTGTTCTTTATTTTGTTCCAATAATTTTTCTTCAGCTAATTCTGCTTTTTCTTCCTTATCACTCTTAGAAGAAGTTGCCAAAGGTTGACTTAGTTTACAACCATCTCTATAAAGAGCCACCGCTTTTAGACCAAGTCTCCAACCTTCTTCGTAAGCATGTTTTACATCTTCTAGACCAACTTCATTTGGCATGTTGATAGTCTTTGAAATAGCACCGGATAAGAAAGGTTGCACAGCTGCCATCATATAGATATGTCCCATGTAAGGAATAAATCTAGTTCCTTTTTTACCATTTTTGTTAGCAGTATCAAAAACCTTGTAATCCTCTACTTTCAAATGTGGGGCACCTTCAATAGTCATCGTACCACAAACATAATCATTGGCTTTTTCAATTTCTTCTTTTGTAAAACCTAATTCTTTTAATAAATCAAAATTTGGATCATTGTATTTTGCTTCATTGAAACCTAATCTTTGCAAAGTTTCTTCACCCAAAGTCCAAACATTGAAAATAAATTTGATTTCAAAAGCACCTTCGAGCGCTTTATTGATACTTTCCATATCCGCAACATTGAAACCTTTTTCTTTCAAAGTAATAGCATTGATATGTGGAGCATTGGTAATGTCCGCGGTACCACGCATATAATTTATGATTTCAACAATCTGACTTTCAGTATAATTTAAATTACGCAAAGCTGTAGGCACGGCTTCATTGACGATACGGAAATATCCACCACCAGATAATTTTTTGAATTTGATAAGAGCAAAATCAGGCTCAACACCAGTAGTGGCACAATCCATAAGCAAACCAATAGTTCCAGTAGGAGCAAGTAAAGTTGTTTGAGCATTTCTAAAACCAAATTTTTCACCCATATCTACTGCATCATTCCAACTTTCACGAGCAGCAGCCAATAAATAAGCTGGAGCATATTGTGGATCAATAGCCACAGGTTTTACAGCAACTTTTTCATACTCAGTTACAGGTGCATTGAAAGCAGCTCTCCTATGATTTCTCATCACACGAAGCATGTCTTCTCTATTTTTTTCAAATTTTGGAAAAGTTCCTTTGAACTTGGCCATTTCAGCACTTGTCTTATAACTTTCAGCCGTCATAAGTGCAGTGACTGAAGCTGAAAAACCATAAGCTTCATTTGATTCATAAGGAATACCTGCAGTCATAAGAACTGAACCCAAATTAGCATAACCCAAACCTAATGTACGAAAATCAAAACTACCCCGAGCAATTTCTTCACTTGGAAATTGAGCCATCAACACAGAAATTTCCAAAACAGTAGTCATCAGACGCACACCATGTTTGAATTCATCAACCAAGAAAGTATTATTACTATTTTCAAAAAAATGAGCAAGATTAAATGAAGCCAGATTACAAGCAGTATTATCTAAGAACATGTATTCAGAACAAGGATTTGAACCATTGATACGTCCAGATTGAGGACAGGTATGCCATTCATTGATATTATCATCATATTGAAGACCAGGATCTGCACAAACCCAAGCAGCATAAGCAATCTCATCCCAAAGTTTACGAGCTTTGATTGTCTTACAAACACTACCATCAACACGCCAAGTAAGATTCCAACTACCATCATTATCTAAAGCTGACATGAATTTGTTTGGCACACGAACTGAATTGTTGGAATTTTGTCCTGAAACAGTCTGATAAGCTTCTCCTTCATAATCACTAGGATAACCTGCAGCAATAAGAGCAGCGACTTTTTTTTCTTCTTCTACTTTCCAATTTACAAATTCTTCAATATCTGGATGATCAAGATTTAGAGTAACCATCTTAGCAGCACGCCTGGTAGTACCACCAGATTTGATAGCACCAGCAGCTCTATCACCGATACGAAGCCAACTCATAAGACCACTAGATCTGCCACCACCTGACAAAGGCTCACCTTTACCACGCAAAGCTGAAAAATTGGTACCAGTACCAGAACCATATTTAAAAAGTCTAGCTTCTCTTACCCACAAATCCATGATACCACCTTCACCAACTAAATCGTCTTTGATTGATTGAATAAAACAAGCATGTGGTTGAGGATGAGTATAAGCATCTTTGGCTTTAGTCATTTCACCATTGTCTGGATCAACATAATAATGACCCTGAGCGTTACTATTGATACCGTAAGCCCAATTCAAACCAGTGTTGAACCATTGAGGAGAATTTGGTGCCACCATCTGACGCAAATGCATAACCACGATTTCATCATAAAAAATCTGAGCATCCTTGGCTGAAGCAAAATAACCATATTTTTCTCCCCAATATCTCCAAGTACCCACAAGACGATGGATTGTCTGCTTTACACTGGTTTCAGGTCCAAGCACGGGTGACCCGTCAGTGTTTAGCTTTGGCATACCATCGTCATTGTGTTGAGGTACTCCTGTTTTACGAAAATATTTTTGGGCAATAATGTCCGTTGCAACTTGTGACCATTGTTTTGGTATTTCAATATCTTTCATTTCAAAGACTACAGTTCCATTTGGTTCACGAATGATAGAAGTACGTTTTTCGTATTCCACCATATCAAAAGGACTTTTTCCTTCCTGGCTAAATACACGTCTAAAACGTAAACCATTTTCTTCATAGGAAAAATTAACATCAGTTTCTTGTCCTAGGCAAAGACCCTGGAAAACCTTAGAGTTGACAGCACCCATATTTGTAAAAGATTAGAATTTAAAAAAGAAAAATCTATAACTATAAATTTTTCTTTTCTCAAATTATAATATACTATATGTAGTGGTCTGAAAAATTAATAAACACAATATATTGTGTTTTCAATAAGCAATAACTATTATAACACATAGTCTCAAATTGCTCAAAATACTCTATCTTCGGCTTAGTTTAGCCACAAAAAAGGACTATAAAAAAATAAACCAAAAAAAATAAATAAGTTATCCACAAACTATACAGATGTTATACAATTATTCATAACAAGATTGATTAAGTTAAAAAAATAGCGTAAAATAGAAACAAGCTTGAAAGGCCTAAAAGGCCTGAAAAGCTTGAAATGCTTTTGTTTTGAATTTTAAATAAAATTAAATTAAAATAACAAAACTTTCTTATAAAAATAATAAGCCTCTTAGGCCTTTTGAGCCTTTCAGGCCTTTCAAGCTTTTTATTATGTCCTACGAAGTCTACGAACTAGATGAAGAATTGAATCCTCAGATCAAAGATGCTAAGGATCGTCTTGTAACACCTAAAGAAATATTAGATACCGAAGAACAATCTATTGAGATTTCTTTACGTCCCCAAAATCTGACTGAGTTTGTCGGACAAAACCATATCAAAGAACCCTTAATAATTTCTATCGAAGCTGCCAAAAAAAGACAAGAACCAATTGAGCATGTCTTGCTTTATGGTAATCCTGGACTTGGCAAAACAACTCTAGCCAACATCATCGCCAAAGAAATGGGAGTAAATATCAAAGTCACAGCTGGTCCAGCACTCGAACGTGTTAGTGACTTGGCGGCTATACTTTCCAACCTGGCTGAAGGTGACATTCTTTTTATTGATGAAATTCATCGTGTCAACAAAACAGTTGAAGAAATACTATATAGTGCTATGGAAGATTATGCCCTAGACATTATCATTGGTAAAGGACCAACCGCCAGAACTCTACGTATGCCTCTAGAAAAATTTACCTTGATTGGTGCCACAACAAAATTAAATCTTTTATCTTCACCGCTTCGTGATCGTTTCGGCCATGTTTATCATCTAAATTTTTATGAAGATAGTGATATTGAAAAAATAATAAATAGAAATGCAAAACTTCTAGAAGTAAATATTGAAAATGATGCTGACAAATTAATCGCTGTCCGCTCTCGCAAAACTCCTCGTATTGCTAATAGATTACTCAAACGTGTTCGTGACTACGCACAAGTCAAACATAATGGTATAATAAATGCAGAAATTGCTAAGTTGGCACTTGAAATGCTCAATGTCGATGAATATGGACTTGATGAAATAGACAGAAAAATTTTACATTTCATTATTGATAATTTTGCTGGTGGACCTGTCGGGCTAAACACCTTATCTTCGGCTATTGCTGAAGAGATGGATACTGTTGAGACAATCTATGAACCATTTCTCTTGCAAATAGGCATGCTGGAAAGAACTCCAAGAGGCAGAAAAGCGACTGGAAAAGCATACAAACATTTAGGAAAGAAAATGCCAAAACAAAATAAATTAATTTAGAATTTTCAATTCTATAATCTAACATTCAAATATTCGAAAGATTTCGTAATTCGAATGTAACATTTATCTCACAACATTATGATCTCTATCCCCTTTTACGTCATTCTTTTCCTTTATCTTATTTTCCTTTGTGTCTTTGTAATTTTTTCACTAATAAACTTTTATCATATTATATCTACAAGCTCTATTGATTTTGAAAGTTTTACAATTACATTTGTAGTCCTTGTCCTAACAATTTTTACTCTTTTTTTTACATGGAGAGTTATAAGTACAGTAGATTGGGCACAAAATTTAATTTTATTTGACATTAATTGGTTTAACTAAATATATGAGTGTATCTAAAGTTATCAAACAAAAAAATTACGAAAAAGTAATTTTTATATTACACCGCCACCCTTTTACTTTTATTCCAACATTATTATTGTTTATTGTGTTGATGCTCATCCCTGTTGCATTATACTTCATGTTAAATAGTCTATTTCCACAACTATTTATAGATATAACATCAAATACTCTGTTAATTTTATTTGCTAGTGTTTATTATCTTTCTACTTATTTATTTTTTTATGGTAGATTTATAGACTTTTATTTAGATATGTGGATTGTTACCAATGATAGAATTGTAGATATTGAACAACATAGTTTATTTCACCGAGAAATAACTGAATTAGACTTATACCGCATTCAAGATGCTACAGCTTCTGTCAAAGGATTTTTTGCCACAATATTTCAATTTGGAAATGTAGATATAAAAACAGCTTCCTCTAATACAAAAATAATTTTTCAAAATATTCACAATCCAAATCATGTCCGCGAACAACTCATAAAATTAGCAGACGAAGACAGAAAGTATCATATGAAAGATATAGCTTTGGATGGTAATTAATCAGCAGTTTATAAAGTTCATAAAGTTTATAAAGTTAAAAGTAATTTAATATTTATATTTTTTACCAAAACTTTATAACTTTATGAACTTTTTACTTTAAGAACTCATCTATGATAGAACTCTCAAAAATAAATCTAGTATTAATTGTCTATTTTACTTTAATAAACTTAATTACTTTTATTACTTTCGGTATCGACAAATCAAAATCAATAAATAATGCCAGACGGGTTTCTGAAAAAACTCTATGGATTATGTCTTTCCTCGGTGGCTCGCTTGGAGCAATGCTTGCGATGAAAATGTTTCGGCACAAGACGAAGAAGCTGAGTTTTCAAGCGATGATGGCGGTGATTCTGGTGATACAAATATTTGTAATATATCTTATACTAAAATAAAATTAAAAAAATCCTATGCAATTCACATAGGATTTTTTGTTTGTTTTAAATTTTATTCTTTCGCAACATTCCACAACAAATCAAATTGTTTTTTGTAATTTTCAATTATCTTAGAATGAGTATAAACAGTTGAAACTGGATTTTCTCCAAAGTAAGTTATCAATGCCATATCTTTGTAAATATGAGTTTCTACTGGAAGAGCATAAGTATCTGGTAAATAACGTGTGTGAACATATTCAAATTTTTTGTCTCCAAAATCTTTTATTTCACTCTCAAATTTTTCTCTATATTTTTCATACATCAAAACATGTTTGTGTATTTTATTTTTTATTAAGTAGGAATTATGTTCACGAAATAATTTTGTTACGTAATCACCCATACCATCCTCGCCATAGCCAGCACCAATCACATATTCAGTATCACCAGAATTTAATTGTTCCAAAATTGTTTTGTTAAATAAATTGTTTATATCTTCCTTACCTGAATAAGTCTGCACTTCTTGATTCCACAAGTAATCAAAATAACCTTTGAAAGAATCAAAAATTTCTTTTTTATCAAAATAAATAATAGTAGGTTCATCTCCATAAAGAATAAAACTTGTTTTTCCTTTATACAAATTTATTTGCATTGGTATTGGGAGAATATTACTAAATTTTTTTAATTTACTTATCTTGAAATCTGGGTCTCCTGCCATCTCAAATCTTTTCTTTATCAAGTCATAAGAATCTTTGTAAATCAACATACTATTTTTTACACCTTTTTTTATTCTGTCCTTATGGAATCCATCATAAAATTTTTGTATTTCAGAATTGTTATTACCCAAAGAAGCACCCAACACAAAATACTCATCTTCTTTTCCAAGTTCTTCAAGCATATTATAAAAACATTTATGCAAAGCATCGAAACCAGTTTCTATTACAACCTCTTGATTCCACAAATAATCAAAATGTTTTTTATAGCCACTTACAATTTCTTCATTCTCAATAATATTTATGAAACCACCATCTTTCCAAATAATATTAGCTACTTTATTACCATATAAACAAATCACATGTGGACTAGACATACTAGCTGACAAATATTTGTACTCATAATATGCTTCATCATTCAAACTACTTCCTTTTTCAACACCAGCAAGCTCAGCTTCGGGGTCAAGCAAATCATACCAATTTATTTTTTTCTTTAGTCTATTTTTTTTACATTCTTCTGCTAACTTTGGAAAATATTTGTCCATACCATCTTTACTTCCACCAATCCAATAGACATCTTGTACTTCTGAAATTTCATCAAAAAATATTTTTACGCCTTCTTCACCACGTAAATTTTGAGTAGTATCTTCCCAAAGAAATTCAAAATATTCGCGATAGCTTCTTACCAAATCAGTATTGAAAATTTCTATTATAGTATATGGCTCGGTAAAAATAAAAATAAGAACTTTATCTTTGACAATAATTATCTCACTGTCTTTTTTAGAAATTGCTGGAACATTTTTGAATTCACTCAAACCCTTTGTTTCTTTTACATACAAATCCTCATGTTCATCCATATGATTACTAATTCCTTTGATATGTATTTTCCTCTTATTTTGTAACGCAATAAATTCCTTAACATTTTTTTCACCATTTATTTCAAAAAACTTTGATGATAAACCCAAGATATACCAAAAATCATTTTCAGTAATTGTATTATAAAGTTCTATGTATTTTTTACGTATTTCAGATATACCTTCATAAATAATAATTTCCTGAGATTGTATTTTGTGTTTACTTTTTAGCTCATCAATAATATCTTCTGCCAGTTTTTTCTTTTCTTCTACTTCTCCCAAAAGCCTTACAGGATCCAACACCTTGAATCTAGCTACGCCACTAGTTTGACTCTTACTAACTAGTTTTTTTTCTTCCAATTCTTCCAAAGCAAGATAAACAAGGT
>AMFJ01008143.1_pt1 | contig 10261 bp, 9 predicted proteins | sample 427208 | NCBI WGS metagenome assembly AMFJ01 (sample SAMN02954298, study PRJNA114691) | groundwater metagenome | biome: aquatic; feature: subsurface aquifer; material: sediment; isolation source: subsurface aquifer sediment | place: USA: Rifle, CO | collected 2008-08
TATGGCGTCCCTAAAACAATATCGTCGAGAGGCGCACATAGCTGCGCGATTAATGAAAAGCAGCTCCCTTGAAATATTGTTTATTGCCCACAGATTATAAGTATATTTTGGAGGATAAAATATGCGTCTAGAAAAGTTCACCGACAATTTCCGCGAGGCTTTGGCCGATGCCCAATCAAAAGCTGTTGGCCAAGATAACCAATTTATCGAGCCAGCGCACATGATGCTGGCATTGCTTGAGCAAAAAGGCACGGTTTACCACGTCTTACAAAAAGCCCGAGTCAATATTGCCAAACTACAAAGTGCACTAAACGACGCTTTAGAACGCCTATCTAAGGTTGAGGGCACACCAGGCGAAGTTCATATTTCCAACGACCTATTAAAATTATTAAACGTCGCTGATAAATTAGCGCAACAACGCAAAGACCAATTTATTGCCAGCGAATTATTTTTACTCGCCGCAATCGACGACAAAGGCGCGGTGGGTAAGACGCTAAAAGATGCAGGAGCGATTAAAAATATAATTGAACAAGCTATTAACGACGTGCGCGGTGGAGAAGGGGTTAGCGATGCCGGCGCAGAAAACCAACGCCAGGCTTTAGAAAAATACACGATTGATTTTACGGCTCGTGCTTCACAAGGCAAAATGGATCCGGTTATCGGACGTGACGATGAAATTCGCCGCACAATTCAAGTGCTCCAGCGCCGCACAAAAAACAATCCGGTTTTGATCGGCGAACCAGGTGTTGGTAAAACCGCAATTATTGAAGGGCTAGCTCAGCGCATTATCAATGGCGAAGTTCCCGACGGCCTCAAAAATAAATTGGTGCTTGCTTTAGATATGGGCACATTAATTGCCGGTACAAAATTCCGCGGAGAATTTGAAGAGCGTTTAAAAAGCGTTATTAACGAAATCGTAAAAGCCGAAGGCCAAATTATTTTATTTATTGATGAATTGCACATGGTTGTCGGTGCGGGCAAGGCCGAAGGCTCCATGGATGCTGGCAACATGTTGAAACCAGCATTAGCACGTGGCGAGTTGCGCTGTATCGGTGCGACAACTTTGGATGAGTATCGTAAATATATTGAAAAAGATGCGGCATTGGAGCGGCGCTTTCAAAAAGTTTTGGTTGATGAACCAAGTGTTACTGACACGATTGCAATTCTGCGCGGACTTAAAGAAAAATATGAGGTGCATCACGGGGTTGACATTTCTGACTCGGCAATTGTCGCCGCCGCAACGCTTTCACATCGTTACATTACTGATCGCAATTTGCCAGATAAGGCCATTGATTTAATCGACGAGGCTGCAAGCAGAATTCGGATGGAGATGGACTCAAAACCCGAAGATCTCGATCGGCTAAATCGCAAAATTATTCAGCTCAAAATCGAGCGCGAAGCTTTGAAAAAAGAAACTGATGAGGCATCTAAACAGCGCTTGGTAGACTTGGAAAAGCAGTTGAGTGGGCTAGAAAAGGAATATTCCAGTCTCGATGAGGTTTGGAAAAAAGAAAAAGCAACGGTGCAGAGCGAGCAAAAAATTAAAGAAGATTTAGATCAGGCAAAACTCGAGCTGGAAGCGGCGCAACGTAAAATGGATCTCGCTAAAATGTCAGAGTTACAATATGGCAAAATCCCGGCTTTAGAAAAACAGCTGCAGGCAGCGCTTCAGGCCGAAAAAAGTGAAATGCATTTGGTGCGCAATAAAGTTACTGAGGAAGAGGTGGCTGAAGTTGTTTCGAAGTGGACGCATATCCCGGTCAGCAAAATGCTTGAGGGGGAAAAAGAAAAATTACTGCACATGGAAGACGCTTTGCACAAACGGGTTATTGGCCAAGATGAAGCTGTTAAGGCGGTTGCCGATGCGATTCGTCGTTCCCGCGCAGGGCTGGCTGATCCCAACAAACCGATTGGGTCGTTTATGTTCTTGGGTCCAACCGGCGTTGGTAAGACTGAAACTTGTAAAACTTTGGCAGAGTTTTTGTTTGATACTGAAGACGCAATGATACGCATCGACATGTCGGAGTTCATGGAGAAGCATTCGGTTGCGCGATTAATTGGCGCGCCTCCGGGATATGTCGGTTATGAAGAGGGCGGTTATTTGACAGAAGCAATTCGTCGTAAGCCGTATGCGGTGATTTTGTTGGATGAAATTGAAAAAGCACACCCGGATGTTTTCAATATCTTGCTTCAAGTTCTCGATGATGGTCGCTTAACTGACGGGCAGGGGAGAACGGTAGATTTCCGTAACTGCGTTATTGTGATGACTTCGAATTTGGGTTCACAATATATTCAAGAGTTTGCTAAAGATGGCTATGACAAAATAAAGAAGGCAGTTATGGAAGCTGTCAGCAAGCACTTCCGTCCAGAATTCATTAATCGTGTTGATGATATTGTGGTGTTTCATGGTTTGGATAGCAAGCAAATTCACAAGATTGCTAATATTCAAATTGAACGTTTACAAAAGCGTTTAGCCGAGCGCGATTTGCAAATAGAAGTGAGTGATAAAGCCCTGGATTATTTGGCCGAAGCTGGTTTTGATCCGGTTTATGGCGCGCGTCCGTTAAAACGCGCTATTCAGCAATATTTAGAAAATCCACTAGCGCAAGATATTCTCCAAGGTAAATTCAAGCCCAAAGACAAAATTTTTGTTGATTACAACGGGAAGGAGTTGAAGTTTACGCTCAAACAAAATAAAGTAACTGGTAGTAAATCCGGTAGCTAAGGTCGTAACGAGGAGAGCGTTGAAGTTGCGAGATTGCCAAAAAACGCGCTAGTTACCGCGTCTGCTTTTATACCCCCCCTACAAATTTATGTGGAAAATCAGATGAAACCTCCATTAAGCACAGCTTCGACAGCCCAGCCTGCTATTTCTAGTCATGCATCAGGAATGGATAAAAACCAGTGGAAAGAAGCCACCAGATTAAGAAGTTACGATTGGGGCTGGGTGATAATGAGTATCGGCATGGCAATTGGCGGCGGAATTGTTTTCCTTCCGGTGAAAATTGGATTAGAAGGCCTGTGGGTGTTTTTGCTCTCATCCGTCATCGGCTATCCAGCCATGTACTTGTTCCAGCGCCTTTTTATCAACACGTTGGTCACATCCAAGGAGTGCACCGATTATCCAGGCATTATATCTGGCTACCTAGGCAGAAATTGGGGAGCCGTGCTCGGTGTGCTGTATTTCACGATGATGATTATTTGGATTTTCGTCTACTCAACCGCGGTGACGAACGACAGCGCGTCTTTTGCGCACACATTTGGTTGGACTAAGACACTTTTATCCGAGAACCCATTTTATGGCTTAGTGCTTGTCATTGCTCTTGTGGCTGTAGCATCGAGCAGCGAAAAATATTTGTTTAGGGTCGCAACGGGACTGGTGCTTGTCAAGTTGTTCGTAGTTATCTTTCTTGGTATTTCTGTTATTCCAGCTTGGAGTTTAAATAATATTGCTGCTTTGCCTCCGATGGGCGAGCTAATTAAAAGAACCATTGTAATGTTGCCCTTCACCTTGACTTCAATTCTTTTTATTCAGACCTTGTCGCCAATGGTGATTTTGTATCGTTCCAAAGGGCAGCCCATTGAGGTGGCTCATTACCGAGCGATGCGCGCAATGAACATTGCTTATGGCATATTATTTGTTACGGTGTTTTTTTATGCCATTTCATTTACGTTGGCAACAAGCCATGAAATGGCGGTGGCAGCATACCGTGCCAACATCTCGGCTTTAGCAATGACCGCATCGACAATAACTGGTCAGGGTGAAAAAAGCTCCATAGTGATGGCGTTATCGCTTATTCTCGATATTTTCGCTGTGTTTACTGCCTTTTTAACTTGTTATCAGGGTTTCCGAGAAGCGTGCAGGGGAATTGCCATGAATATGCTGCGTCGTTTTATATCCGAAAAGAGCATCAACAAGAAATTTGTCACCTATGGAGTTTTATTGTTTACGATTATGGTGCCATGGGGTGCTATCGTTTTAAACCTGCCAGTGCTCTCGTTTACATCGATCTGCAGCCCGATTTTCGGACTAATTGGCTGTTTAATTCCAGCTTATCTTGTTTATAAAGTTCCTGCGCTGTACAAGTACAAGGGGTTTGGGCTCAAAATTATAATTGTCACCGGCATATTGCTGGTTGTTTCGCCGTTTTTGGCGTTTTGAGGTTTGTATGAAAGTCGAGTTTATAATGTTGCGCGCTCTCTTCAAAAAGCACTTTTTATTTTTGGCCGTTTTTTTCTTGATGCTTTGTTGTGTATCATCTCCTGTTTTTGCACATGGTTCTGGTGGAGATAAATTGCAGGAATGTTCTTCTGATGAAGATATCACATGTTGTGACCTAATTTATTTTCAAGGTTGGGTAGATTCCGTAACAGAGTATAGGAAAAAATGTTTTGATATCCCCCATAAGGACGTTAGCGCTTATCCGCCGAAAGGTTCGAAAAATGAGTCAAGTTATACTGGTGAATCTGATAGGTTTATATGTTTCGAATTGCCCTTACCAGTAAAAGTAGGGGAGTCTGAAAAAGAAGGAGTTACCATCTTAGTGGATTTAGAGAACGGTTATATGGTTGGTGTAAAAGCTAACAAGGGTTGGTGTTTTATACTCCCCGAGAATAATGAATATAACGAAGCATGTATGGAGGAAATAAAAAGAAAAACCGGAGTAAAGTCGGTTGAGCCATTAAGGAGCGTAGGTATACACTATGCGAAAGATTTTGATGAGAATATCACTATTGGCTGCTGCCAATTTTTCAATGCCGTACAGGGGTTGATTAAGCTGAAGGATAGTAAGAAAAACGATAGGCAGGAGAAGGCACAACAGTTATGTGTCGACACCTTCGTATATTGCATAATAGAGGCAGCGCGTTTTCCTGAGATAGAAAAAGATTTGGAGAAAATGTTTAAATCAGGGCTATGTGTTAAAGTTCGTGGTTGTGTTAGAGACTATAACAAAATATGTAAAGCTGTTCTGCAGCCAATAAAGACAACTAAAGATAATGAGGAAATACCGCGGTGCCAGAACCGTTGAACGGCGATATGTTTTTTTTCAGAAGATAATATTGTTCCCGATAATGGACCCAAAAGAATAACCGGTTGGTTTTGAAGAACCGCGCATTGAGTCTACTGAAAATTGGTGGGTGGATTAGGGTGCGCAATAAAACCACAAAAACATTTCAAATCAAATACTTCACATAAAGCAAAATTCGGCCAACTAGATGCTGATACCATGGGCGTTTTTGCCAATCTTCGAAAAAAATTTCTTTAGAGTTTTGTAGATCAAGTAAAAACTGTTGTTCTAATAATTGCTTTGATTTTGGCAAATGGACATTGACATCAACTTCAAGGTCATGCCATAAACTACGATGATTAAGATTGCTTGAACCGATCGTCATCCAGTCATCAATGATCAGAGTTTTGGCGTGCAGCATGCTGGGTTTATATTCAAAAATACGCACCCCCGCCTTTAACAGTCGCGCATAGAAAGCGTTGGATGCCCAAGGCATGAAGGCTACATCTGATTCTTGTGGCAATAAAATTCTAACGTCTACTCCTGAGCGTGCCGCTTCTTTCAACCGGCGCAATAAACGATTATCGGGTACGAAATAGGCGTTAGTGATCCAAACTCTTTTTTTGCAACCCTTAATACGGCGTAGTAAATTTTTATATAATATTCGGCGTCTATACCAAGTGTTATTCAAACGAATAATTGGAATGGCGCGGATGTGCTGGAAAAAATGCCGAATACGTTCCTGTATTGGCAGATGCGTCCAAGCTGCATTAAATGCGAGCAAAAGATCCTCAAAATTAATATTTTCTAAGCGCACTCCAGTGTCGCGCCAACCACCGCCATTTTGATCTTTGCCTAAATGTTGTTGTGAAATATTAAAACTACCGATGTAGGCAATTTTTTTATCGATAATGCAGGTTTTGCGATGATTGCGGGAATTTATTTTTAAAAACAAATAAATTAATTTAAGTAAGGATGGGGTCCTTACATGAGATCTGCTCCATTGCCATAATCGCCACGGAAACGGGTGGAAAACCCGTGTTTCTGCTCTAGAGTGTTCTAATTCTTTGACACTACGACTATCCAGCTGCGGAGTGCCGGCGCCATCAACCAATAAGCGCACCACCACACCGCGTTTAGCTGCTTTAGTTAAAGCTGCAATAACTTCTTTGCCGACTTGGTCGAATTCAAAAATATAAGTTTCAAGGTCAATAGATTGATGTGCATGCTCAATATCAGATATTAGTTGGGCAAAATAATCTTGTCCTGAAAAAAAGATTTGTTCTTCTTTTGTGTGTTGATCTTTATTTGGATGTGTCGACCGCATATCACAAAGTTATTTAGTAAGGTCCGTTATTTTGGTATAATTTATCACCAAGTTACAAAAAAGCATTGTTAATTTATAACGCATTGATTGTATGACAATTTTTGTCATGATTTCTTAGGAATAAATATATTATGAACATTTTGCATAAAAATTCTCGGCCGCGAGGAATTTTTTTATTACCAAACTTATTTACTATCGGTTCATTTTTTGCGGGTTTTTTCGCCATCATTGCCTCGTTTAAGGGTAGTTACGATAACGCCGCTATTGCAATTTTTGTTGCCATGATTATGGATAGCCTTGATGGCAGAGTGGCGCGTATGACCAATACCATGACCGCTTTTGGTGCTGAATTTGATAGTTTGGCTGATATGGTGTCATTTGCTATTGCCCCGGCTGTTTTAGCGTACACTTGGGGCTTGTCTGTGTTGGGTAAATTTGGCTGGCTTTCCGCTTTTGTTTATATGGTTACTGTTGCCTTGCGTTTGGCTCGTTTCAACACCCAAATTGGCAACGTAGATAAAAGATATTTTCAAGGACTGCCCTGTCCTTCAGCCGCTGCTGTAGTGACTAGCTTTGTCTGGATATGCTACGATTTTGCGTTCACCAGTAACTTGGCTATGGTGATATTGGCTTTTGTCATGATCATTGTTGGTATTTTGATGGTTAGTAACATCCGGTTTCGTAGTTTCAAAGACGCTGAGTTAAAAGATCACGTGCCTTTTGTTGTGATTTTGATTACGGTATTAGTTGTTGTCTTAATTACATTTGATCCTTCAAAAGTTTTATTTGTTGTGTTTGCTGGGTATGCTATTTCTGGGCCAGTAGCAACTGTTTGGGGTTTGCAACAGAAAAAACGCATGCGCAGGAAATTTTTTAAGTTAAATCAATAACATGAATAAAGTCAGCTGCGCCAAAATAATAGATTTAGCATTAAAAGAAGATATTGGTAGCGGAGATATTACCGCAAGTTTAATAGCCCCGTCTTCTAAATCGCATGCCTACATTGTTAGCCAGCAAACTGCGATCATTTGTGGCGCGGATTTTGTGACGGCTGTTTTTGCCAAAATAGATCCCAAAATAAAAATCATTTGGTTGGTGCAAGATGGAGATCTGGTCCGCGCGAAACAAGTTTTATGCAAGTTATATGGTCCAACCAGGTCTTTGTTAACTGGTGAGCGAACGGCATTGAATTTTTTGCAAACGTTATCTAGTGCCGCAACACTAACCCATCAGTTTGTGGGTAAAATAAAAGGCACTAAAACCAAATTGTTGGATACGCGTAAAACCCTGCCAGGTTTGCGATTGGCGCAGAAATATGCGGTCAAATGCGGTGGGGGGCAGAATCATCGCCTTGGTCTTTATGATGCAATTTTAATTAAAGAAAATCATATTGCCGCTTGTGGTTCAATAACCAATGCGGTTGCCAAGGCAAGAAATCTTTATCCGAAGAAAACTGTTGAGGTTGAAGTAAGAGATTTAAAAGAATTGCGTGAAGCTTTGGCTACGTCGGCTGATATAATCATGCTCGATAATTTTACTTTAAAAGCGATTCGCGCTGCGGTAAAAATCAATCAAGGTCGGGTTAAGTTAGAGGTTTCTGGTGGGGTTAATTTGAAAAATATCCGCGCATTTGCCAAAACCAGGGTTGATTACATTTCTGTTGGGGCGATTACCAAAACCGTGATACCGGTTGAATTGTCGATGCTCTTCAATGCCTAGCAAGCTTCCAAAAATCAAAGGTGTTTCTGTTACAATGCTCACAAAAGTAGCGCAAAAATTAAAGCATTACACTGGCAAAGCCATTGCCGATTACAATATGATCCAAAAAGGGGATCGTGTATTGGTTTGTTTGTCAGGTGGCAAGGACTCTTTTGCTATGGCAAAATTGTTGCAGTTGTTGCAGAGGCGCACCAAAAATAAATTTATTTTACATGTAGTTATGGTTGACAAAGGGTTTTTGGGAGAGCATGGGGCCGCCATTCGTTTCTGGTTAGAAGAAAATGGTTTTGAGTTTACTATCTTGAAAACCAATATTTTTGATGTGGTAAAGGCAAAGGAGCGCAAAAAAGATTCTTATTGTATTCTTTGTTCACGTTTGCGGCGCGGCCATATTTATACCTTTGCCAAAAAGCATGGTTACAACAAAATAGCCCTTGGTCACCATAGAGATGACCTGATAACCAGTTTGCTCATGTCGATCTTTTATAGTGGCATTATTAGTTCAATGCCTCCTAAATTGATAACTAACGATAAAAAATTAATAGTTATACGCCCCCTGAGTTATTGCCAAGAGAGCGACATTATTAAATATGCAGCCGAGCAAAACTTTCCTCTAACGTCAAAGGGGCTGTGTGGTGCCGAGAATCAAACGCGTGCCAAAACCCAGGCCTTGATTAAAGAGTTGGCTAAAAATAACCCCAAAATTCCATCGAATATTTTAAATGCATTAAATAATGTTCGCCCCAGTCAACTCATGGATAAGAAATTGTGGGATTTCAAGGGGTTGGAGAAATTACTATTGCCGCTGGGCAAATAGAAATAGGTTGGTATAATCATGTTTATTTTCTTATTGTTGGGGATATGGCTAATTTAATTACACTTATTCGTTTAGCGATAGTGTTTGTGGTTGGGGCCATCGCTTTATATGCGAAAGCAGAATGGCAGCTCCTAAATGCTCCGCTAATAATCATCAGCATCTTGCTTGATGGGTTGGATGGTATAATTGCTCGAGCACGGCATGAAACTTCGGTGTTTGGCGCGGTATTTGATATTACAGCTGATCGTATCACTGAAGCTGTTTTGTGGATGATCTTAGTGCAGGTGGGTGTGGTGTCGGTTTGGGTAGCAATAATAATTATTGTTCGCGGCATTTTAGTTGATAGCTTGCGCAAACCGCATACCGATCAAGGAAGTTTGCCGTTTAGTATCATGCAAACCGCTATTGGTAAATTTTTAGTTGCTAGCAGAACTATGCGTTTTGCCTCAGGGTTTTTTAAGTTGGCTACATTCTCCTGGTTGTTCTTTTTGCTTCCAGCATCTAGTATTTGGTCGCAAATATTTATGGATCATTATGTTCTGGTCAATTGCATTAGTTGGATTTTAATTTATACCACAGTAACTATTTGTCTGGCTCGAGGTATCCCGGTGGTGTTAGAATCGGTGCTATGCAAAAACTAGTCTTTTTCGATCTTGATGGAACTCTAATCGACAATCCCAGTTCAGAGAAGTTGTATCTGTTTTGGTTGTTCACTCGTAATTATATTGGAATCAAGCAGATAGCTTCTATACTTAAATTTATTGGCAAGTGGTCGCATAAGTTTAAATCCGAAATCTTCGTTAAAAACAAAGCCTATCTTTATGGAATGCTAGTCGAAGAAACGATCCAAAAGGCTCAGCGTTTTACTGCTACCAAATTATTGTCACGTTTGCGCCCGCATGTCACCCAGCGTCTTAAGTATCACCAGGCCAGCGGAGATATTATTATTCTGTTGACTGGCGCGCCAAATTTTATTGCTGAGGTTTTTGCTGAGCAATTAGAAATTATTGATGTGAGGGCTGCAGAGTTTTCTCATGTCAATAACCGCTTTAATGATTTGCCCCCGCTGCAACACCCCTTTGGGCAAGAAAAAGTCACCGTGGCACAGCAAGTGTGCGCTGAATATAATTTAGATATTAAAAATAGCGTGGCTTATGCCAATTCGATCCATGATTTGGCGCTAATGGAAAGCGTCGGGCAGGCTATTGCGGTTACCCCTGATCGCAAATTACGCTATATTGCCCAGCAAAAAGGTTGGGAAATAATCGAACGATAGATTGATATTGGGTTTGAAGTGTCGCCGCAAAATTAAAACAAATAGATCTATTGCCTGAAGGGCTAAAATCCTGATAGCCCAGGCTAAGCCGCGTTTTTTGCGGCGCAGGCCTG
>AMFJ01018652.1_pt1 | contig 10258 bp, 10 predicted proteins | sample 427208 | NCBI WGS metagenome assembly AMFJ01 (sample SAMN02954298, study PRJNA114691) | groundwater metagenome | biome: aquatic; feature: subsurface aquifer; material: sediment; isolation source: subsurface aquifer sediment | place: USA: Rifle, CO | collected 2008-08
CCTTGTAAGGGCGATGCTCTCCCAGCTGAGCTAAGCACCCAAGTTTATATCCTTTGTTTACGAAAAAATTTCAGGGAATTTAACTGAAAACCTTTGCAGGGGTTAACATTAACGACCTTATTCTTTTTCCTTCACAGCATCTTTCAATGCCTTTCCCGCTTTAAATCCAACAACCTTAGCGGCTTTTATTTTAATTTCTTGTCCTGTTTGCGGATTACGGCCTTTTCTTGCAGCACGCTGCCTTACCACGAAAGTGCCAAAATTCACGAGTACCACTGGTTCATCCTTCTTTAAGGATGAGGTAATTGCATCGATCAGGGCGCCTAATGCACGCTCTGCAGCAGACTTAGTTACCTCTGCTTTATTTGCAATAAGTTCAACAAGCTCTGCTCTATTCATATATCCTCTACTGTCCGTGGTTAAAAATATTCTATTCATATCCGTTTTTTTACTAACTACAGGTTTTCATTACACTTCCCGTGTCACCCTATCTTTTGAAGTGTGATTTATACCAATAGGAAGAAACATGTGTCAAGCGATGTATTGTACTTTATCGCTATTTTTTTAATTGGTTACACAACTCATCGCTTAATGTGTACGAATACGATCGCCCTTGCGCGGTTTTTTTGGCTGACCCTCAATATGCTTGGCTTTATTTTTCTTACCTTTTACAGTAGTCATGCGGCCTGGATAGCCATTTAATGCATAGCTTAATACTTCATCAATCCAGCGTACTGGTTTAATATCGAGGTCTTTTTTAATGTTCTCTGGAATTTCTTTCAAATCCTTTACATTTTCCGCTGGAATAATCACATGCTTAATGCCGCCGCGATGTGCCGCTAATAATTTCTCTTTAATGCCGCCTACCGCAAGCACTTCGCCTCTCAGGGTAATTTCACCCGTCATGGCATAATCCGATCGTATCGGCGTTTGCGTCAAGACTGATACCAATGCGGTACACATACTGATACCCGCACTGGGCCCATCTTTAGGTGTCGCACCTTCAGGCACATGGATATGAATGTCATTTTTATCAAAAAAGTGTTTATTAATATTCATCAAAGGTGCTCGTGAACGGACTACCGTCATTGCCGCTTGAATGGATTCTTGCATGACGCCGCCCAATTGGCCGGTGTACGTTGTTTTTCCTTTTCCAGGCACCGTCACTGCCTCAATTTCAAGCAGTTCGCCGCCAACTTCCGTCCAGGCAAGGCCTTTGACTTGACCAATTTGATCTTTTTCAGCGGCCATATCGTGACGATAACGGCGCACTCCTAAATAGTGCTCAAGATCAGCAATTTCAACCCGTTTTTTCTTAGCCTTGGTTTTTAATAAAATTTCTTTTACAACTTTGCGTAAAATTTTTGAAATTTCACGTTCTAAATTACGGACACCCGCTTCACGTGTGTAATGCTGGATAATATAACGGATAGTTTCTAATGGAATTTCAATTTCTGATGTTTTTAAGCCATTGGCCGCTAATTGCTTTGGCAGCAAGTGACGCAACGCAATATGAACTTTCTCATCTTCGGTGTAACCTGGGATACGAATAATTTCCATACGATCGCGCAATGCCGGCGGGATTTCTAACGTATTAGCTGTCGCTACAAACATCACATCTGATAAATCATAATCAACTTCAAGATAATGATCATTAAACGCATGGTTTTGTTCAGGATCCAACACTTCAAGTAATGCGGATGCCGGATCACCGCGAAAATCCATCGCCATTTTGTCTATTTCATCTAACAGGAAAAAGGGATTACAGACATCTGTTTTTGAAATTTTTTGGACGATTTTACCGGGCATCGCCCCAATATAGGTACGTCTGTGCCCTCTAATTTCCGCCTCATCACGAATACCGCCTAATGACATACGCACAAATTTACGGCCTGTTGCATTTGCAATAGACTGACCCAGTGAAGTTTTACCCACACCCGGCGGGCCCACTAAACATAAAATCGGGCCTTTTAATTTTTTTACCCGCTTATTCACCGCTAAATATTCAAGAATTCTTTCCTTCACTTCTTTCAAGCCATAATGTTCAACTTCAAGAATTTTTTCCGCTTCAGCAAGGCTCACGCGTAATTTAGATCGTTTTTTCCAAGGTAAAGCCAACACCCAGTCAAGATAGTTACGCGAAACAGTTGCCTCAGCCGACATAGGTGACATCATTTTTAATTTATTTAATTCAGCTTGGCATTTTTCGCGCGCCTCCGCCGACATTCCTGATTTTTCAATTTTTTTCGCCAGCCCCTCCAGTTCATTGGGAACCTCATCTAATTCGCCCAATTCTTTTTGAATCGCTTTCATTTGTTCGTTTAAATAATATTCGCGCTGTGTTTTTTCCATTTGTCGTTTGACTCGGCCGCGAATTTTCTTTTCGACTTGAAGTAAATCAATTTCTGATTCCATCACGCCAACCAATTTCTCAAGACGCTTAGCAAGATCCGTTATTTCGAGCAGTTTTTGTTTTTCTTCAAGCTTTAATGACAGATGAGCCGCAATCGTATCCGCCAAACGACTGCCATCTTCTATCGCTAAAACAGAAGCTAAAATTTCTGTTGGAATTTTTCGATTGAGTTTTACGTATTGCTCGAATTGAGATTTTAACGAGCGAATTAATATTTCAATTTCTCGTGATCCTACATTAGTATCTTGAATTAATTCGACATCCGCTAAAAAATAATCTTGGTTTGTCAAAAAACGCACGATGTACGCACGTTTAACACCCTCAATTAATACCTTGACCGTACCATCCGGTAATTTAAGCAATTGCAAGACAGTCGCTAAAGTCCCAATACGGTAAATACCTTCTTCGGTCGGTTGATCTTCAGATGCATTTTTTTGCGTGGCTACAAGGATTTGTTTATCAGCAGCCATAGCAACTTCAAGTGCCTTAATTGAACGTTCACGGCCGACAAACAGAGGAACAACCATATACGGATAGACAATCACATCACGCAAGGGCAAAACTGGAACGCCTAATAATTGTTTTTCTGTTTTATTAGATGGCATAGCAAGCTCCTTTGGCAGGATCCATGTGCCCGCCCTTAAAAGGACAGGTCTATTATAAGTATATGCGAGTTAAATAAAGTTATCACTCAGAAGCAGCAAAAACTTGTTCATTATTTTCATACATAATGATGGGTGAAGATTCACCCTTAATACAAGATTCATCAACAATGACTTTTGTTACATGACTTAATGAGGGCAATTCATACATAATATCTAACAGGGTTTTTTCCAAGATAGAACGTAAACCGCGAGCGCCGGTTTTCTTTTCAACAGAACGTTCGGCAATTAACTGTAAAGCCGTATCACGGAATTCTAAAGAAACGCCTTCCATTTCAAAAAGCTTGCGATATTGCTTCACTAAAGCGTTTTTAGGCTCGGTCAATATTCTAAGTAACACTTCTTTATCTAACTCTTCTAAAGTGGCCACTACCGGTAAACGGCCAATTAATTCAGGGATCAAACCAAACCTGATCAAATCAGCAGGCTCGACTTCATGCAACAATTGATCAATGGATTTGGCATCTTCTTTACTGTGTATTTCCGCCGAAAAACCAATGCCAGATTTTTCTGAACGTTCACGAATGACTTTTTCAAGCCCCGCAAATGCACCGCCGCAAATAAATAGAATATTTTTAGTGTCAACTTGAATAAATTCTTGCTGCGGATGTTTACGGCCGCCCTGGGGCGGCACAGAAGCAACAGTGCCTTCAATCAATTTTAACAGCGCTTGTTGAACACCTTCACCTGATACATCGCGAGTAATTGAAGGATTTTCCGATTTTCGTGATATCTTGTCGATTTCATCAATATAGACAATGCCTGTTTGCGCTTTAGCAACATCATAATCACATTTTTGTAATAATTTTTGAATAATATTTTCGACGTCTTCACCCACATACCCTGCTTCTGTCAGCGTCGTTGCATCTGCAATCACAAAGGGAACATTAAGTAAGCGTGCCAAGGTTTCAGCAAGCAATGTTTTGCCGCTCCCTGTCGGGCCAATCAGCAAAATATTACTCTTGTTAAGTTCAACATCGCCATCTTTGTGTTTATTGCGTAATTTTTTATAATGATTATAAACAGCCACCGACAATGTTTTTTTAGCAATTGATTGCCCAATCACATATTCGTCTAATATTTTACAAATTTCTGCGGGTGTAGGTAATTTTGATAAGGTGTTATCTGTTGACTGAGTATTTTGAACTTCCTCATGGATAATTTCGTGGCAAAGCGCTACACATTCATCACAAACATAAACAGACGGCCCTGCAATCAGTTTGCGAACCTCATGCTGGCTTTTGCCGCAAAACGAGCAGTGCAATACTTTGTCTTTCGATCCATTACTACTCATGCTTTATTAAACCCTCTTTCTTCATCTTAAGTTTATCACATGGGGGCTAAAGCCCCAAAACTCAAGTCACCTTTTCTTTTTGTTTCACGGTGCGCTCTGTTGAGATTTTATCAATTAAGCGATACTCCAATGCTCTTTCAGGACTCATAAAATTGTCTCTGTCAGTATCTTTTGCAATAACTTCTTCCGGCTGTCCTGTGTGATACGCTAAAATTTTATTTAGACGTGCACGTATTTTGAGCGTTTCTTCTGCATGGATCATAATATCAGATGCTTGGCCCTGCACGCCGCCTAAAGGTTGGTGAATCATGACGCGCGCATTAGGCAAACACAGCCGTTTACCTGGCGCGCCACCAGCTAATAATAGTGCGCCCATGCTCGCTGCCTGCCCGATGCACATGGTGCTCACATCAGGGGTAATAAATTGCATCGTATCATAAATGGCAAGCCCTGCAGTGACTACACCGCCAGGTGAATTGATGTAAAGTGAAATATCTTTATCTGGATTTTCAGACTCCAAAAATAGCAACTGAGCAACGACCAGATTAGAAACATAATCATCAATAGGCCCTACAATAAATACAATTCTATCCTTCAGCAACCGCGAAAAAATATCAAAGGAACGTTCACCGCGCGCTGTTTGTTCAACAACGATTGGAACCAAAGTGGAGTTGACGATATCTTTTTGAGTCATCTTTTTTCCTTGTCATTCTTAACTATTAATAAGCTCATGGTAACTGATATTTTTTTCTGTTACCTGGACATTTTCCAAAAGCTTTTCAACTAGCTGTTCTTCCAAAATTTGCATTTCAACTTCGGCCTGTGCACGTTTATTATTTGCATACCACTTCATGACTGCTGCTGGATCTTCATAAGCAGTCGCCATTTTATTTAAATAGGCCTGAATACGTTCTGCATTGATCGATAATTTATGTTGCTTGATGAGCTCTGCGACTAATAATCCCAGCGCTACATTACGTTTTGCAGGCTCGTTAAATTGGACCATTTCTTCTTTGGTATGGGAATGAGACTGCCCGTGATGTGGATGTACTTCATCATGTATGCGACTCGCCTCACGCTCAATCAATGCGCCTGGAATTTCCAAAGGATTTTGTTTTAACAAAACATCAAAAACCTGGTTTTTTAATTTTAAACGAACCACGCGCTCTAATTCGCGTTCTAAATTTTTCTTAACCTCCGCATACAAATCTTCTAATTTTCCGGTTTTGACCCCTAATTTTTTAATAAATTCTTCTTGAAGAGCGGGTAATTCTGGCTGAGAAATACGGATAACCTTAATTCCAAATTGAGCGGCTTTTCTAGCGACTTCTTTGGCAGGATAATTTTCAGGAAAGGTAACAGGAATAGATTTTTCTTCACCTGTTTTCATACCAACGATGCCTTCTTCAAAACCAGGAATCATGGTATGGCTGCCTAAGACAATGGGGTAATCATGTGCTTCACCGCCTGAAAAAGCAATGCCATCAATCGTACCGCGAAAATCAATGAGCACTTGGTCTTTATCTTGTGCTTCCCGATCTGCCTTGATCCAACGCGTGTGTTGAGTGCGTAAATGCCCTATCACTTTTTCAATATCCGCATCAACAATAGAAGCCGTCTGCTTCTCTAATGTGCTTAAATCAAATTGCACAGCATGAAGTTCTGGTAATATTTCAAAAGATGCCACAAATTCCAAGGGTTGGTTAGGTTCAACGACTTTTGGTTCAACTGTAGGCACACCCACCGGATTTAATTTTTCTTGGTCAATAGCCGCATATAAGGAGGAGTGAATCACTTCACTTAAAGCCTCTTGACGGGCAGAATCTCCATAACGCTGCTTAATCACCGCCAAAGGCGCTTTGCCTGGACGAAAACCGGCAATTTTTGCGCTTTTCGAAAGTTTAATAATACGCTTATCATAGGCTTCTGTAATTTTTTCAGATGGAACAACAACCGTCATACGGCGCAACAACTTGCTTGGGGCTTCCACAGATACTTGCATAACAATCCTCAGTGATCATAGATATCGATATAAAAAAGGAAAGGGTATCCAGAGATAGCCCTTTAATAGCCCATTATAGTGAAAAATATAGGTTAATGAAACTGAAAAAACGCGCTTATGGAGACTCGCCTCACAGGCTAAAAGCCTTATTAATAACCCTACTTGGCACATTCCGATAGAGGAATGCGAAAGGAGAGACTCGAACTCTCACGGGTTGCCCCGCTGGAACCTAAATCCAGTGCGTCTACCAATTCCGCCACTTTCGCAAAAATAAAAACAGACTTGCTCTAATATCATGTATGTAATACGATTGCTCTCATCCAACCCATCTATCATTTATTCAAACAGCTTTAGTCTATTGTTTTTCCAAAGTTTGTCCAATCATTTTAACTTTTACAGGAGTATGCTATGAAACGTAAATTAGCTAAACCAGCTTGTTGTAATTAAATAATAATGGGCCGGTATAATGTCGGCCCATTTTTTATTTTTATAAAAAACAAAGGAATATCGACATGGAAAAAATGTTATCCCTTGAGCAAATTAAAGAATATATTGAAAATATCTGTTTTAAAAAAATTATTGATAAAATAACGAGACAAGATACACATGTGACGAACATTGCTAAAGTATGGAGCGAAAACAAAACACAGCGTGCCGTGCAGGATTATAAAAATTTTTTATTTCTAAAAAGAAAATATTCAACCTCACATCCTAACCTGCCTCCTAGCGCTGAAATAGATGAAATATGGCATCATCACATTCTTGACACACAGCGGTATCACGAAGATTGCAAAGCTATTTTTGGAGAATATTTACACCATGATCCCTATTTTGGTTTAAATGGAGAGGAAGATCTTAAAAGGCTATATGAAGCTTTTGAAATAACCCAGCAACTTCATTTTAAAGAATTTGGAGATTATCTTTGGGAATACGATGACAATTAATCATAAACACTTAATCACGATCAGCTGCATCACAGTCATTATAACGCTTTTTTCCCGAGATATTTTTTTACCCTCATTGCCGAATATTGCTTTATCCTTATCAGCAACCCAATCCATTATCATGTCTTCTATTACCGCTTGTTTAATTGGCGATGGAATATCACAGTTTATTTTCGGGTTTATTTCTGATGTCTATGGTAGAAAAAAAATATTTTTAATTGGGTTGATCATAATCATCATAGGAAATACTATCACCTGCTTTGCATCCACTGGGTTTGTGTTTTTGCTTAGCCGTTTTATAACAGGCCTTGGAACAGGCACAAGCCCTGTTTTAACACGCGCGATTGCACGAGATATTTATACGGATAATGCTTTGACTAAAACAATATCCTATTTTTCGATGATGGCAGCAATTTCACCCGCTATTGCGCCTATCATTGGCGGATATTTGCAATATTACTTTGGGTGGAAAGCAAATTTTATATTTCTTATTTTAACTACGCTTAGTTGTTTGCTACTACTGCAGTATTATCTCCCTGAAACTTTTATTCCATCAGACAATAAAAAATTAAATTTTTTTGAACTGCTGTGCAGATATAAAAAAATATTATTGGACAAGCAATTAATTGGGTATGCGTTACTCTCAGCGGTTGCATTTTCTTTTAGCATTTCTTATTTTATGTTTAGCCCGTTTTTATTTCAAACTGTCTTACATTTAAACTCCTCCCAAAATGGTATGTTATACAGCTTCATCGCCGCTGGATTTTTTATAGGTTCTTATTTCGTTACAAAAACAGTCAGCAAACTTGATGAGAATGACATCTTAGTGATAGGTGTTGCACTCTGTTTTTTATCATCATTATTATTTTTATTATTTCATCTCATGCATTATCTTAATGCATTTTCAATTACTTTTAGCATGGTCATCTGCGTGATTGGCTGCGGATTAGTCACGCCTATTGCAAATAAAAAAGCCCTGCATCCATTTTCTGACACTGCCGGACAAGCTGCAGCTACTTTAGGGATCATTCGTATGCTAGGGGTTTTTATTACAGGATTGTTCGTTTCTCATTTTTTAATTCAAAACGGACTGCAAATTGCATTGCTTTTTGGGTTGCTGAGTATAGCTTATATTGTTATTTATCTTATTCTGCTCAAGTTATAATTTTTGGGCTAACGCAAAGAGCAAAATAATAGTGGGCCATCATGTAAAAACCCGTATGAACAACCTCATCATTCATTGAAAATAAAAATACATGCTGAAAATTTTTTGTTAAAAGTTTGCGTAGCTCTGGCTCGTCTTTGCAATTTACATGACCAATCTTACTACCCTCAGAAGCATATTTTTGAGATTGCAAAGAAGGCATCCCTAAAATTAATACTCCTTCTCGTGTTAAAGAGGATATTACATTATTTAGAAATATTTGCTCATCTTCTTGCGCGATGTGTTCAAATACATCGATTGCATAGGCTGCATCATACCTTTTATTCATTTTTGAAGAGAGCATATCATGCGTTATACAAGTAAATTCCCAATCTTTTTCCATCCTAGAATTTATATCCTGAACAAAAATAGGATCAAAATCGATCGCATCAATAGCTCCTACCTCGTCTAAAACTATTCTTGTGCCAAAAGCGTCTCCGCATCCTATTTCTAAAACATTACTCTTACCTGCTAACATCTTGGATACAAATTTATATCTGGCTAGCAAAAAAAGCACTCTTTTTGGATCTCTTCGCCAATCTAGATTGGTACTAAGCCCAAGGGAAGCTAAACCTTTTTTTTCTTTCATCTCAATTTGAGCATTATATTGAGGTTCTCTTGTTCCTTTGTTTTTTACTAAATCTTCCATTTTATACTTTCTCCCAAACCATAAGATTTTCAATCGATAATAATAATTTAATCAATCGGTTATGTCAATATTGATGTTGTCATTTATTGTGCAGTTTTGCTATTTGTTTTTTACAAGTGCCCCAAGAGTGCCCCATGGCTATACGTACAAAGTGTGTACTTTTATATAAATTAGGCTATAATATCAGGATGGAATATGAGAGGTTCAAAATGACGCCCAAAGACGCAAGAGTTGATATAAAAACAACCAAAGCCGCTAAAGCAACGCTGGAACAGGCGGCATATGCTTTAGGTACAACGCTCTCTGCATTTATGCTTGATTGCTCCATGCCTAAAGCAAGGGAAATACTTGCTCAATCTGATTTAATTCATTTAACTCGCAAAGAAAGCGAACGATTTATTGCAGCATTACAAAGCCCGCCTAAAGCCAATGAAAAACTTAAACAGTTATTCAAAAAGCACACTGTAAAACAACATAAAAATAACGAAAAAGCATAATGGATTTAATCATAGAGCAACTTAATACAACCTTACATGATCGTAAGTCTTTTGATTGCGGTGTTGATGAGCTTAACCTTTTTTTAAAACAACATGCCAATCAAAATCAATCTAAAAATATGTCCAAAACATACGTGGCTGTTGTCGCTATTTCAGCAGACGATCACAAAAAAATTTATGGCTACTATACGCTTTCAGCAGGACATCTTGAGTGTGAGCAGCTTCCAGAAAGCGTCAAAGCTAAACTACCAAAATATCCCATTCCAATTGCACGCATTGGCAGATTAGCTGTTGATAAAGATTACAAAGGCCAAGGAATAGGTGGATTTCTTCTACATGACGCCCTTACTAATGTGCTAAGCATTGCTGACAAGATTGGCGTATTTGCTGTGGTAGTAGATGCAAAAAATGATGATGCAAAATCTTTTTATGGAAACTATGGTTTCACTGAATTACAAGATTCAGAGCTAACACTTTTTCTTCCCATTAATACAATTAAATCGGCTCTTTAACCAGGAGTGCCCCATGAAAGGGGGTGGTGGCTTGTAAGTCTTGGGCCGTGTTGGGATCGAACCAACGACCTATTGATTAAG
>AMFJ01007893.1_pt1 | contig 10257 bp, 8 predicted proteins | sample 427208 | NCBI WGS metagenome assembly AMFJ01 (sample SAMN02954298, study PRJNA114691) | groundwater metagenome | biome: aquatic; feature: subsurface aquifer; material: sediment; isolation source: subsurface aquifer sediment | place: USA: Rifle, CO | collected 2008-08
GATCTAGTGCTTTGTTAAATTAGTTTTACAAGAAGATGTATTCTCTCCGTCGCTGGTGATAGTGTAAATGGACACGACTTTTGAGAAATACTGACACCAAAAATGAGAAGCTCCAGTCATGATTTATCGTAATTTTGCGGAGTTACTAAATTTTTCTCAAACCTTGTGATAATTTTCTTATCTTAACTGATAACTGAACAGCAGTTACGTTTTATATCTTTTTATGTTATTTTGTTTCCGAAAAAGGAATTTATAATTCCAAGGAGGAAATTATGTCACAAGTTTTACAATTAAAAATAACCTTAGAAGGTATTGATCCTCCCATTTGGAGAAGATTTTTAATAGATGACTCTATAAACTTTAAAAAATTGCATAAAATAATTCAGATAATAATGGGCTGGGAAGATTATCATTTATATAATTTCCAAATTGATAAAATAACTTATATAGAAGCCTCACAAGATTCTAAGAATCAGTTTGCTGTTGATGCTATGTGGAGTGGATTCAAGTCGGGCTCTGAAAAGAAAAAATATAAAGATAACGAGGCAATAGTTTCTGACTTCATAAATAAAGAAAAACAAAAAATCTTATATACATACGATTTTGGTGATAGCTGGGAACATTTAATCAATGTTGAAAAGATATTTCCCAAAGAAGCCGATAAAAAATATCCTTTATGTATTGATGGAGCAAGGGCTTGTCCTCCAGAAGATTGCGGGGGGATTTGGGGATATCAGGAACTTCTTGAAATACTTAAAGACCCACGCCATCCTGAATATGAAGAAAGAATAGAAGAATGGCTTGGAGGAGACTTTGATCCCGAAGAATTTAATCTTGAGAATATAAATAAAAAGCTAAAAAACATTCGCTACGGTAGAGCATAAATTTTGGCGGTCTGCGAAAATTTATGTTTTTAATAGAGATTGAATTAGGTATAAAAATACTATATAATTAAATACATGTATTGCACTGTATTTATGAAAGGATTTTTATTATGGCAATGCCTAATCCTCAAGAAAAAGAACCTGTATCATTCAGACTTAATAAGCAGATTAAAAATGACCTTGTTGAGTTATCACAAGCTACAGGTCGTTCACAAACATTTATAGTTGAAGAAGCTCTTCAGAGTTATATCGACTTAAACCTATGGCAAATTAATGCTATCAAGGAAGGTTTAAAGCAGGCTGACGAGGGTAACCTGTTAACCACAGAAGAAGTCTTAGAGTGTCTGGAGTCAAGGCGTGAAAAATAAATGCAAATGGACACCTAAATCTCTTGACGATTTATTTTTAATTGAACAATATATTGCAGAAGACAATCCCCAGGCATCTATAGACTTGACGAAAAAGATTGTTTTAACAGTAGTTGAACAACTCAGCAAGTTTCAAAGCATTGGAAGGGCAGGGCGTGTGTATGGGACTCGAGAGCTTATTATTCCAAATACCCAGTATATTGCTGTTTATAAAATAAGGCAGGACACTGTTGAAATAGTAAGAGTTCTTCATTCTTCTATGAAGTGGGCTGATAGTTTTTAATGTGTTTGAACGTAAATAATAGAGGCGAAAGACTCGACTTCTGCCCCAAATGATTTATACTGTGAACAATATAAAAAGCTAAAACAAAAGGAGACACTGCCTAAACAAGAAAAATCTCAAACTGAACGATAAAATATCTCATACTAAAGAAAAAGTTTGGGGGGTTGTAACGTAATGAAATATCATTATATTTTTATATTCTCTAAAATTTCCCCTGTAAAAAGTGTAATGTCTTACAAAAAGTCCCCTGAAGAAAACGTAAATATTAATGAAAACTCCCCTGCAAAAAATGTAATATATGCATATAATAATATAATATGCCCAGAAATTAAGACAGAAAAAAATCAAGTTACTATCTTTTCAGCTGAAAGAAAAAGAGAAAGGGTAGTAAAAAATGAAGAAAAAAATCAAAGAATACTCGTCAGGAAGCTGGAATTATAGTTGCAGCCATTGGAATACTAAATGCATTACCTGGAACTAAGTTATATTATCGTCTAAAAGATGAAAACAGACTTTTAAACGAAACTACAGGCAATAATATTGATGGCTCCATAAATTTCATTCCTAAGCTCGATAAAAATGTTTTAATTAAAGAATATAAAGACCTTGTAAGATCTATTTACTCTGTAGACAATTATTATCAGAGAATCTTTAACTTCTTGAAAGAGTATAACCATTATAATAACAGTAAATTAACTTTAAATTTCTTTATTGCTTTTCTTAAATCGCTCTATATTCTTGGTATATTCGATAAAAACCGTTCTTATTTCTGGAAACTATTTTTTACTTGTATCTTCAAATATCCTAAATCATTATCAAAGGCACTAACTCAAGCTATATATTATGTTCATTATGAGAAGATACTGGAATCAGAGTTTAAAACTAGCAAAACTATAAAATAGTCTTTTTATAGTTTTTGAAGATGCAAAGGAGGGATTGTAAACTTTTTTATCGGATTTAAAGAGCTTTTACAATAATTTACGATGTTTAATTAAAGCATTAGATCCTTATTTACTCTGTATATACCATTTTATGCTTTTAATCAAAAATCTGCTCCCTTATTTCTGAGCCCCCTTAATTTTTCTTCTAAATCTGATGTATTTCTAAAAAAACGATCATTTTTCTAAATTTCGAGATATTATTGAATATAATCTATGTTTTTTCTAACAAAATTAGCGTTTTTAAGGACTGAAAATCCCTGTTTCCACAGTTTAATTCTGTGTCTCGGCATTTTTTTATTGGTTTATAAATTAAAAGAGGCTCCTCGTTTGAGAGGGGCCTCTTTAGTCTGAATGTATTGTGATTATCTGACTACGCCAGATACGGTATTACTGGATGCGGATTCACCACCAGTATTAAAGGATTTAATCTGGTAATAGAATGTTGTGCCACTAGCTACTGATCCGACATTATGCGCTATAATTGTCTGGCCAGAGCCAAATGTTGCTACTTTAGAAAATGTGCCTGTAGCTGAATTTGATAAGTAAAGGTTAAACCCTTGCTCATCATTTGAATTATCCTGCCAGGTAAGAATAATGACACTATTACCCTGAAAGTCTTTTCCGACCATAGCAGTTAATCCTGATGGAGCTGCAGGGGGTTGCTGAGTTGGAGGAGTTACTGTTCCAATCTGAGCAGTTACTGCGTTTGACGCAGTAGATTCCCCATTGTTGTTAATGGCAGTAATCTTAAAGTAATGCGTACCCTGAGTTGGGGTTGATCCGAGGTTAATACCATAAGTAGTGCCATTAGCGCCCGGGGTCTTAATTACCTGATAATTAGCTGTTGAATTAACTGATTGATAGATTCTAAAACCTGTTTCATCAGTTGAATTGTCTTTCCAGCTGAGATTTACATAATAATTACCACTTGTAGCTCCTTGATTTACTCCTGTAACGGCTAGGTCTGAAGGTGCGACAGGTGGGTTTGTAGGAGTTGGCTCTGGTGTTGGATTTGGAACCACAGCACCATTTCTGGATTTAAGAATAAGTCCTGCCTGATTACCAATTGACATTCTACCTTCTACATTGACTCCATTTATATCTTTGTAAAGACCTGCTGGAACTGTAACTGTTGCAGTAGTCCCGGAATTATTCCAATAAGCAATACCATGAGTAAATGCACGCTTATATACATTACTACCAAGGTTTACACGGTCTTCCACAGGATAACCGACTTTGCCTAATTTGCTGATATAATTATCAACAAATGCTACAACACCACCATTTTCATCGTCGTGCATGGCGAAAACGTCATCAGTCATTAGGTTTCTGGCTAATCTGTTCCAAGGGGTTCCCCATCTTGTGCTTGCAGAACTATCAATAGCTAATTGATTCGCTCTTGCAAATTCATCACTTAGTGAGAAATCCCATCTCATATTGCCAGAATAATCTTCAATCATTCCAAAATCACGAGCATTATAATCAGAGCTGTATAAGCCATTACCTACGAGAATTTTATCTCCGTTCCACTTGGATTTTAGTAAGGTACCTGCCTGATTTGCTCCTCTTCTCCAGCCAGTACTGTCAGGGCCGTTGCTTCTTAGCCAGTTATCAGCAAATATCCCATCGAACTGAGTTGTTCCGTTTCCAGTAGCTGAATGATAAGCATGACCTGCCCAATATGTGCGCATATCTGCTTTTCTTAAGTCAAATATACGTCTTTGAGATACATTATAGCTTCCATACTGCACATAGCTGCCATCGTTATTGCGATACCAGGCATTTTTATCATTCACTAAATCCCATGTGCTTCTATTCTGTGATGTTCTCCATGGGTTATCAGCATTATCATGGAACCAGTACTCGTAACCGGAAGTTGGTGGTGAGTAATTTTCCACGCCTTCTTGTGCGTGATAAGGAAGAACATATACTCTTCTGCCTAGAGCTTGAGCTTTAGCGTATACGCCATTTCTGTACTTTAGCAATCCCATATTAGGATTATGTGTTGCATCATAAGTATCAACAAACTTATCGCTGTATCTGCCTTTAACTCTGTTTAAGTAGATAAAATCAAAATACTGTGCTGCATATTGTTGATATTTGTTAGTATCACCATTGTCCTCTAATCCGCTATCTAGAACGTTCCATTGATTTCCTACCAGGCGAGGATAAGGTCTTGTAACAACATCCCTTGCATAGCTTGATGTTGTACGATTCCAAATAGCTTTTTTCCAGAAGTAACTATTTGAATTAAGCCCATACTGAGTCATGGTCGTAAAATTTACACCAGTATCAGCAGCCAGGGCTTTGCTGTTTGATAGATCAGGTATGATTGTACCTTGTGCCAGCATAAGAGCTGAACACATAACTGCAATCGTTTTCTTAAGTCCCTTCATGCTTTCTAAATCTCTCCAGTTGTTGTTATACATAGCTTAAACATTTTTCAAATTTGAAATTCAGCAATAATCTTGCTAATCCTTCCAAACTCTACTATAGTGAAAAACTTTCAGGGTTTTCCTATTTATACTTTTGCACATTTAATTAAATGTGTGTATTTCTAAAAATAGAGAATAATCGAGTGAGGCTTTATATAACAAGAGCTTTGATAAAAAATAAAAATTTTTATGAGCTTAAATAAAAGACATATTTAAAAATATAAATTTAGCAAAATAGCTCAATAAAAGTCTCAAAATACTAGCGTTAAAACCATTTTTACTATAAAATACAACTCCGGGGTTCGTATTGTAAAGAGAAGAAAGTGTGTTTATGAGGAAGAGAATTAACATTTTTGTTATTGCGTTAATGCTTTTAGGCACTACTACCATTAGTGCAGTAGCTAAAGACTTTAGTGATATAGATTATACGCATTGGGCGTATCAGGCTGTTCAAGCTTTGGCAGAAAATGAAGTAGTTGTTGGATATCCAGATGGGACTTTTCAACCTGATGAACCTGCTACGAGAGCAGAATTTGCGACAATGGTTATAAAGGCTCTTCGTCAAGAGCATGCCCAGCCTTGTGAGATTTTCTACTTTTCAGACTTAGCTGAAACTCACTGGGCATATAGTACAATTCAAAAAGCGTGTGCATTTGATCTTATTAAAGGCTTTCCTGATGAAACATTTAAGCCCGAGGATAATGTTTCAAAAGCTGAAGCAATTGCTATTATGATCTCTGCTATTGATACAGATAATATAACTGTGGCTCAGGCTAAAGAAGCATTAAAAATTTATACAGATGCCAATCAAATTCCTGATTGGGCAATAATTCCGGCTGGTAAATCCGAGAAACTTAATATGACTGCTCATAATCCTATGACTTTTAGTCAATTTGAGCCTGATAAGAAAATTACACGAGCTGAAGTTGCAGTTAATCTTTATAACATGAAAGAACAGGCTAAAATTAACCCGAACAAAAAACTAGCTCCTAAAAAAGCTGATGGGCTAGTAATAAATGAAGCGACTGTAGATGGAACCGTAGCCACAATACCAGCAGGAACACTTATTCCTGTTAAATTAGCAGCGGCATTATATAGCCAAAAAAATGATGCAGGTGAATTATTTACTGCTGAAACTTATGTAAATCTTGTCACTAAAGAAAATTATCTTTTAATTCCTAAAGGCAGCAGTGTTGTAGGTAATGTTGAGCAGTTAACACCTGCCAGATATTTTATAAGAAATGCCAAAATGGATCTTGATTCAAAACACATCAAAACCTCTTATACCAAGAGAGCTGATTTTTCAGGGAATGTAAGCTTTAAAGAAGTTAAAGACGGTAGATTTAAAGCCATTATCAGATTCATAATCAGAGGTAAGAAAATCAATCTTGAAGAAGGTGAGCTTGTTCAGGTAGAATTGGCACACCCGGTGGTAATTGCTTTAACAAGCACTACAATTCTAAAATAATAAATTTAAAAAATACTCCTGATCAATAAATCAGGAGTATTTTTTGCTTTATGACACATATATTTCCTGATCAGTAGATGATAAAAGTCATTTCAATCATTATCTTTTCATAGATCAGTTATTGGTTTATACTATCCTTAAAGAATAGCTAAGGAATAAATTAATGATTAATAATACCAATAAACCTAATACTAGGAAATATTGGCATAATTTTATAGTTTTCTTCATTACTTTCCTTGTAATTGTTGGCACAAATAATTTTTGCCTTGCAGATAAAGAGCATAATTTAACCATATTGCATACGAATGACGTGCATGGACGACTTCTTCCCATGGATTATTCAGATGAACTACTTTCTATAGGAGGAATAGCAAGAAGAGCAACAGTAATAAAGACTATTAGAGAACAAAACCAGAATACTCTATTGCTGGATGCAGGTGATGCTATCCAAGGCAGCCTATTTTTTAAATTTTATAACGGGATCCCTGATGTAAAACTCATGTCCAAAATGGGCTATGATGCAGCAACTCTTGGAAATCATGAATTTGATAAAGGAATTGATGAACTTGCAAAAGTAGTAAATACTGCAAAATTTCCATATCTATCTGCTAATATCAGATTCCCTAAAAATAAAGTTCTTGATCGCAAAGTCAAAGATTATGCTATAAAAAAATATAAAGGGTTAAAAGTAGGAATTATAGGCATAACTACAGACGATCTAAAAACTCTAACCAGCGATACCAGCGACATAAAAATCCTGGATGATATTCAAACAGCTAAAAAGCTTGTTAAAAAACTGAATAATAAAGTAGATTTTATAGTGGTTTTATCTCATATAGGATTACAGGATGATATTGAACTGGCTAAACAGGTTCCTGAGATAGATGTTATAGTCGGTGGACATACACATACGTTTTTAAATAAGCCTATAGCTGTTCTTAATGAAGAAAGCATAACTTTAATTGTGCAAACTGGAGAGCTTGGCATTGCTTTAGGGCGATTAGATCTGGTTATTAAAGATAAAAAAATCGAAAAATACAACTATAAGTTACTTGCTATAGACAAGAAAATTGAAGAAGATGAATCAATAGCTAAAGAATTATCGATACTTACTCAGGAAATAGAAAGCAAAACCAGCAAGGTTGTAGGGGTATTGAACAGCTCTATAGATGCAAGGAAAGATAAAGTCAGAACCAACCTCACAGAAGCAGGCAGCCTGGTAACTGAAGCTATTAAATCCAAATATCCTGACATAGAAATAGTAATGCAAAATAGCGGTGGAATAAGGGCTCATAAATATATAAATTCCGGGCCTATTACTCTTGGAGACATAATTGAATTATATCCGTTTGATAATACTGTTGTACTTGCTGAAATATCAGGTCAGGATATAAAGTCAATCCTTGAAACAAGCGCAAAAGATTTACCTGATTCTACCGGTGCATTCCTGCAAACCAAAGGACTTGACTATACAATAGATTTATCTCAAAACCCACAAAAGTTATCAGATGATAGAACTAAAATAATCAATGAAGGCAATAGAATATCAAATATAAAAGTTAATGGAATTTCTGTGGATGAGAAAAAATATTATAAAATTGCAGTAAATGATTTTATTTTTGGTGGAGGGGATGGTTTTTCTCAATTTAATAGTGCAAAAGATGTTCAAAAAACTAATGTTCTATTATTATCCACAATAATAGAGTATATAGAGCAAAATTCCCCCATATCATTAACCGTAAAGGATAAGATTAATTTGCTGGATTATAATAAAATTAGAAAATAATTTTTATGAAATATATTAGGGTTGTAAAATATTTATGAAAAGTAAACAAAAGCTAAAAACAGTAATACCAATAGCAATATTTGGGTTTGTTTCCCTTATGGTAATAAACTTTTCAAATATTGATATTATGAATAATTTTTCCCTGAATACAAGTAAATCACGAGAACTCTATCAGGAAGCAAAGAAGCATCAGGATGACAAAGATTATAAATTGGCTTACTACACCTACAGCAAAATCCCATCAGGATATATAGCATATGATGTTGTGCTATTCCAGCAAGCAAAATGCGCTGCATCCTTGGAAGATGAGAAAACTGCCATAAATAAGCTGGAAACACTACTGTCAAAATATAAAGGAAGTCCTCTGGAAAGCCAGGCCAGCTACAGTTTAGGACAGGCATATATAAGAATTAGTGATTATCAAAAAGCTGAAAAACTATTCATAGAAACCATAAAAAATCATCCAAAATCCAACTATGCGGTAGGCAGCTATTACTACCTTGGTCTGATTAATAAAAATAAAGACAAAAATATTGCCACTCAATACTGGTTAAAATATTTAGCTGCTGCGCCGGATGGAAGATTTGCACTTGAATGTACAGATGGAATAAAGTCTTTAAATGTCAATTTGACAACTTCTGACAAAAAAAATATAGGTATAGCCCTATATACAGCCCAGAGATATAGAGAAGCTCTCAATTATATGAGACAAGTCCCAATTCAGGATAGCTGGTATCATCTTGCTAAAATTAATGCTAAATTAGGAAATACTAAAATGGCAAGATATTTTCTTAAAGAAGGCATATGGAAATATCAAAACACTGTTACCAGAGAGCACCTGCAAGATGCTATGCTGTCTTATGTGCGCTATTCACCTCAACCAGCAAGCAGTAGCTGGTCAGAATTAATTAATATAGCACAAGGCACAAAAGACTTCGCTCTTTTCAACAAGGCTTTATCAACTCCAAAATCATACTCATTGCAACTTTATAAGACCATAGCAGATAATTACTCCGATGGGTATTATGCATCTGAAGCCTTGTGGAATCTATTCTGGAATGAATATAATAAAGGCAACTATAATCAGGCAATAATCCTTGGTAAAAAACATATAAACAAATATACAAACACTCTGGCTTCCCCTAAAATAATGTTCTGGACAGCGAAGGCTTATGAAAGGACAGGTCATAAAAACTTAGCTTCAGACTATTATAAAAAATTATTATCGCTTTATCATGATAGCTATTATGCATTCAGAGCAGATGGGAGATTAAAAGCTTTAACTTCAGGTAAAGATCCTGGCTGGTCAACAAATATTCATTCATCAATTGATGAACAGAGCCCTCCTTCATTGCCATACTCTTATAGTCATATCTACCAAAAATATAATGCACAAATAGCAGAATTAATAAGCGTAAATGATTATGAAACTGTGTTAAGTATTATAAATAATGACCCTTTTATTGATAGCTGGATAAAAACACAAACTGGTCTAACATCAAAATCGATAGTATTGGCTAGGGATGGCATGAATAAATTAATGCCAAAACCTGATTCCAGTGATAGGAGATGGCGACTGATTTACCCTGTGTATTACGCAAAAGAGATAAATCATTATGCTCGTTCTAATAATGTTGATCCGGTTTTAATATTAGCTTTAGCTAAAGAAGAAAGCTATTTTAATCCTCTTGCAGTTAGCTCATCCAATGCTCAAGGATTAATGCAGCTTTTACCGGGAACAGCAAATGACATAGCAAGATGGAATAAGCTTGGTACGGTTAATAAATTCCAGCTTTTTAATCCTAATACCAATATTAAACTTGGCACAGCATATTTTAGTTACGTAAAGAATAGATTACATAACAGTTCTCTGTATGCTGTAGCAGGTTATAATGGTGGACCCGGGGCAGTGGAAAAATGGTTAAGAGCTATTCCACATGACGATTTAGATCAGTTTATTGAAAATATTCCTTATGACCAGACAAGAAATTACATAAAAAAAGTCTATGGCAGTTACTGGAACTATAAAAGAATTTATAATTTTAACTAATTGATTGTAATGGTTTATCGAGAGAATATATTTCTCGATAAA
>AMFJ01025346.1_pt1 | contig 10256 bp, 8 predicted proteins | sample 427208 | NCBI WGS metagenome assembly AMFJ01 (sample SAMN02954298, study PRJNA114691) | groundwater metagenome | biome: aquatic; feature: subsurface aquifer; material: sediment; isolation source: subsurface aquifer sediment | place: USA: Rifle, CO | collected 2008-08
CGTAAATTAAATATCAACTTCTTTGGGGCGCTACCGAGATATTGATTAGGTTCTTACGCCGTCATCACACTATTCACGCCATAGACAGGAAATTGATGACAAAGCTCTAACACTTTTTTCTTGATTGTTAAAATATTTTTTTCGTTTTTAATATCGTCCAAAATATCGCACATCCAATGTGTCAACATTTCGGATTCTTTTTCTTTGAATCCGCGCGTCGTGATGGCGGGCGTGCCCACACGCAAACCACTCGTCAACATCGGCGGTTCAGGATCATTCGGCACTGCATTTTTATTGACGGTAATATAAGCACGGCCAAGCACTGCTTCTGCATCTTTGCCCGTCATTTTCTTGCCAATCAAATCAATTAACATTAAATGGTTATCGGTGCCGCCGCTTACTACTTTAAATCCGCGTGCAAGAAAAATTTTCGCTATTGCGCGTGCATTATTGATAATTTGTTGCTGATAATTTTTAAATTCGGGTTGCAGCGCTTCTAATAAAGCAACTGCTTTAGCAGCAATTACATGCATCAGTGGGCCGCCTTGACCGCCAGGAAACACTGCTGAATTTAATTTTTTTTCAAGTTCAGGATTTTTCTTTGCTAAAATCAAACCGCCGCGCGGGCCGCGCAGTGTTTTATGTGTTGTTGAAGTTGTAACATCCGCAATTTTGACAGGCGATGGGTAAAGACCGACGGCAACCAATCCCGCCACATGTGCCATATCAACCATCAAATACGCGCCAACACTATCTGCAATATCCCGAAAACGCTGCCAATCAATCACACGCGAATATGCAGAAAAACCGCCGACAATTAATTTCGGTTTATGTTGTTTTGCTAATTGTGCTACTTGATCATAATCAATATAGCCCTTCTCATCCAAACCATAAGAATAAAATTGATATAATTTCCCCGAAAAATTAACGGGCGAACCATGCGTTAAATGGCCGCCATGTGCCAAACTCATGCCTAATACTGTGTCACCCGGTTTAATCATCGCAGCATAAGCTGCGACATTCGCTTGTGATCCTGCGTGCGGTTGAACATTAGCATAATCTGCATCAAATAATTTTTTTGCGCGTTCGATAGCTAATTCTTCCGCAACATCCACATGTTCACATCCGCCGTAATAACGTTTATGCGGATAACCTTCTGCGTATTTATTGGTTAATACAGATCCTTGCGCTTGCAACACTAAGGGACTTACATAATTTTCTGAGGCAATTAATTCGATATGATCTTCTTGCCGTTTTTTTTCATTTTCAATTGCTTGCCAAATCGCGTGATCAAATTCCTTGAGCGTAATGTTTTTAAACATAATTAATTCCTTGGGTCGACATTTTCTAAAATGGCATCCGCTTGTTTTTGGCGGTATTGAATAATGGCATCACGATACTTCGGATGTTTTGCGCTTAAAATGCTGGCTGCAAATAATGCCGCATTGACAGCACCTGCTTTACCAATCGCCATGGTAGCAACTGGAATGCCGCCTGGCATTTGCACGATTGATAATAAAGAATCAAGACCATTTAATGCAGAAAGCATAGGCACGCCAATCACTGGCAGCACAGTTTTCGAAGCAATCACACCAGGCAAATGCGCAGCACCGCCCGCAGCACCGATAATGACTTCAATGCCGTCAGTTTCTGCTTTTTTAAGATATTCAAATAATGCATCAGGTGTTCTGTGCGCCGATAATACGCGTACTTCATAACCGACATTTAACGCATCTAAAATACTACCCGCATGTTCCATGATGGGCCAGTCAGATTTAGAGCCCATGATAATGCTCACTAAATTTGCCATACTTTTTACCTTCCGAAAAATATGCTATCGCATTATATGCTCATCGCTAACAATAGCCAATAAGCAGACAAAGAAATGCTCTAAGATGATAAAAAAGAAGTTATTTTTTATTTTGTGCTTTCTGCGGGGATGATCCTAATTCTTGTTCTTCTTGCGGGGATGATTCTAATCCTCGTTTTATTTCTTCTTCTATTTCTAGAATTTCTTTGTTGAGCTCCCACTCTCTCACTACATACAAATTACGAAGAATCGAGCAATCTTCTTTTGCATTTTGCTCTACTGCCCCAAAAAGCATAGCGCTGACAGTGGTGCCATTGAATCCATTGAATAATATACAATCATGGGGTGGTGCGCCGCGGACTAACGTAAAATCGATACCGAGACGTGAATCCCTATTAGCTATCTTAGCTATTTCTATAGTTTCTTTCTTATCCATCGAATAAATACGACCATTCTCGACTCGAGAAACATTATTTACGCCTGCGTCAAACCTCGAGCTCATGCTCCATTCCCGACCACAACAAAATTCATCTAACATATGCTGCGGCAATACTTCGCGCTGTTTTTTACCTACCTCAAGCCATGCTTTAATAATATCTTCACCGGACAGTTTTTTGCTCATCCAGAGCGCGTATTGGTCAGTAAAATTTTTATATTTTGCAAAAAGAGGTTTCAAATCCACATGTTCTTTCTGTTCTTTTGCTTGTTTTACGAATTCCTTCAGCAAATCGTTATAGTGTTTTCCCCCCGGAATAAACTTGGTAGAATCGATAAGCCGCCGAAATACGCGCCACATACGCGTGTCATATAATTTGAATGCTAATTGCAATGGACTGATCTCGTCAGAAGATTTGCTATCCTCATTTTCTAAGCGTCCTTTTTTAAGCATTATTGCTTCTGCTACGTGCCTCATACGACTTGTATCAAAGTCGACCCGCACAAGGCCATATTCATTTGGCTTACTCCTACGACCTTCAAGGAGAGATAGGAATTTAGTAAAGTTGCTCTTTTTCACGTCCGAGAACAGCTCGTTCACGAGTGTTTTCTTCTCTAATATTCTTCTCGAAAAGATCGTGTTTGTGTCTTTGGATGCGCGCGCAGACTTACTCGCCGCGTCTAGGCTCAAATAATCCGCAATCTTACGTGCTAGCTCTTCTGGTATTTTTTCAAACGAAGCAAGATCCTCTGGTTTTTTGCGACTACTAGACATACAATGAATCCTCTTTTGTATCGTTATAGCGCAATTATAGCACAAGTTTAACACATCTAGAATAGCTTAAAGATTGGACAGGGCCATGGTTTAACGTTTTGTTTTTAATGTAAAATTACTATAAATCGAGAAAATCTTTGGAAGCAGCTTTTATTTTTTTGATCATTAATGCCGAAAAGAGCGAACGCCCGTAAACACCATGGCAATATCATATTCATCGCATGCTGCAATGACTTCTTCATCACGCATAGAGCCGCCGGGTTGAATGATAGCGCGAACACCTGTATTAGCGAGGCAATCAATGCTATCGCGAAAGGGGAAAAACGCATCGGAAGCAAGTACTGAACCACTTAAATGTTCACCTGCTTTTTTAAGTGCAACTTCTACTGCGTGGACGCGAGAAACTTGTCCTGCACCTATTCCAATAGTCGTGTTATGTTTTGCAAGTAAAATTGCATTTGATTTAATGTGCTTCACCACGCGCCAGGCAAACAACAAAGTTTCTATATCTTCCGCGATGGGTTTACAGTGGGTCACACATTTTAAATCTGTAGCGGTTATTATTTTGTTATCTTTTTCTTGAATTAATACGCCGCCTTCAATAAATTTCATCTCTTGCGATGCTTTTTTTATTGTGAGGGGTAATTCTAAAACACGTATATTTAGTTTAGCAGAAAATATGGCTAATGCTTCTTTGGTATATTTTGGCGCAATGATCACTTCAAAAAAAATTTTTGTGATAGTTTCCGCTAATTCTTTGGTACACGTTTCATTGAGCGCAATCACACCACCAAATGCTGATAAAGAATCAGATGCAAATGCATGTTCAAATGCTGACAAAATAGTATCTGCCATCGCAACACCACACGGATTGGCATGTTTGACAATTACGCACGCGGGTTCTTTAAATTCTTGCACGCACGCAAAAGCCGCATCACTGTCAGCAATATTGTTATACGATAATTCTTTTCCTTGATATTGCACAGCCTTCAAAATACCCTGATCTTCTGTTGCGATTTTATAAGCAGCAGCCGCTTGATGCGGGTTTTCTCCATATCGCAAATTCATTTGTTTTTTTAATGGCAAATTAATCATGTCGGGAAAAATATTTTTTTCTAAATAATAATGAATCATTGCATCATATTGGCCGGTGTGTGCGAATGCTTTGGTCGCGAGGATTTTTCGTGTGCCAAAACTTAAACTCCGTTTTTCATGCAATTCTTGCAACACCCATTGATAATCTAATGGATCCACAATCACCCCGGCCCATCCCATATTTTTTGCGGCTGAACGTAACATGGCAGGGCCGCCAATATCAATATTTTCTATCACTTCATCAAATGCAACATTTGCTTTTTGTGTAGTTGCTACAAACGGGTATAAATTCACAACCACTAAATCAATCCATTTGATTTCATGTGTATCAGCCATTGATTGATGAAGATCACGTAACCCCAAAATGCCGCCATGAATTTTAGGATGCAGCGTTTTAACCCGCCCATCCATGATTTCTGGAAATCCCGTGACGTCAGAGACATCCCGCACAGCAATCTTTGCCTCACGCAGCAATTTACTTGTCCCACCTGTAGAGATAATTTCAATGTTAAGTTCTGATAAAGCACGCGCAAAATCAATAATCCCTTCTTTATGAGAAACAGAAATTAAAGCGCGCTTAATGGAAATAGGCTGATCATTCATATATTAAATGTGTGATACGTAAAATGGCTGCTTCAAAATATACACTTCTTTTTGATTATTCACCACCTAATTAAATCGCATTCCCATCATTTCTTTTTTTTGATTTTGCAAGATATCATTTATTCCACTATAGGCAGGATGCCTAAAAAAGCTAAAGCAGCCAATGATGCGTCGTCGCTGAAAAAGCGCCGTGATTTTTTTTGCTTCTTTTTCTATACTGATCATCATTTCTTGAGTCGGACACTTATAAGCACGATGAATAGCATTTTCTAAATCATCCAATACTTGGCGCTTGTTTTGTTTTGACAATTGATTACGCTGTTGATGCATCCATAAAATCAATCGTGATGCAAAATTATCCATTGCAAAAAAAGCTCGCCGTTGGCTTTGATCTATTTTTTCATCCAAGATATTTTTTAATGCGATGGTGCGTTCTGGGAAATTAAAAAAGAGTGAATTTTTCTTCTCTGTTTCTTTTAAACGATTTTTAAGATCAGCTTCATCTATTTTATCAACAATTACTTCATGGCCCATAGCTAAAGCTAAATCTCTCGCCAATAAGCCATTTGATTTCATCTGATAGTTCGCCCCATGATTCAATAATAATTCTGTAATATCGGTATACCCAAAAAAAGCAGCTATATGAAGTGCTGTAAAATCCATTAATTTATCAACTAATACGTCATTATTTTTTTCTCGGATCAATTTATCCATAAAATGTAACTTTTGTCTTTCTTTTGCAGAATCCATTAATTCCGAGGTCATGCCTATCAATTTCGCATCAATTTGAAGATTTTTTTCTTCTAAAAATCGTTTGACCACTTCCTGATTATTGTCTCGCACCGCGAAATGAAATGGTGTGAGGCTATGATTGATGGTGCGAGCGTTTAGATTCGCGCCATAATTTAGCAAAACTGTTACAATCTTAGAAGAGGCTGCAAAATGAAGTGGTGTTATGCCATTATCTAAAGGAGCATTAGGATTTGCACCTTTTTCCAATAAAGCACTCGCAATCCAAACAAAATCCCTCTGTGCTGCGTAATGAAGAGATGTTGCATTACGCTCTTCTCTAAACGCTGCGCCTGGATTTGCGCCCCTTCCTAATAAAATAGCGACCATTTGTGCATAGCCTATTTGTGATGCCCCATAAAGTGAGGTATCAATGTATGGTTCCGCGCCCCCCGCATCTAACAGCAATTTGAGGGTTTCTTCATCCCCATATTTAGTTGCAATATACAACCACGACATTCCTATCGAATTGATTAGTTGCGCTTTTTCTTTGGTCACCGCATGTAATTTTTTCCATTCTTTTTTATTCTGCAAGTCTTCAAGATAAACCTTACTGTGTTCGCTCTGAGTTTTTTTACTGAACATTTGCGTGGCAAATATCGCGACCCTTTTGCCTGGCTTTTGTCCAGAAGATTTTAAGAGAGCGCACCTTACTTTATCGGCTATATCTTTATCATTTTTTATATCTTCTATTAAACTTGAATTTGAGAATTTCCAAACTTTCTCTTTAGGATTGTATCCCATCGCAATCGCATGCTTTCCATTAGTCAGTATAAAACTGATCGGCTCATCGTAGATTGGTTTCTGTTCTATTAATGTTTCACGCAAAAATCTAAAATAATCATGTAATTCCTGTTCAGGGTAAACGCCAGAAAAAATAGCTGATGCTTCTACATTTGTTTTTTCAAATTGATATGTTTTCCCATTTTCTTCTTTTTTTTCCTCAACCATCAGTGCGTCAGGAAGTGTGAATGGAAAAGTTCGTTGTGCATGTTGTTTCATAGGAATCAATTTTAAAAAAGCCCCTCCTTTTGACAAAATGGCATCTTCTAGCTGCACGAGTTGCCCATATGTTAAGACACTCACAATTTCATCAGTTGATGAAAGACCTATAATTTTTTTTAAATCCATTATTTTTTCTAATTCATTTTCATTTAAGATCTTTCTGCTATTACCTATTTCATCGAACTGAAAAAGCTCGATAGGTGATTTCTGAGTTAATATAAAAATATTTTTAAACTGCGTGTTTCTTGTTTTTAAAAAATCTGGGATTAATTGCAAATCTAATCTATTGAAAAGATGGTGATAATTTTCAGGGGATTGACTGATAATAACATTCTCAAAAAATGCGGGCATAGTAAAAACAAAATTTTCCCTCCTAGTCATGGCTGGAGGTATATTATTTTCTTTATCAATCTGAATTTTATTCTTAACATTTTCAAGCTCAGTGGAAAAAGCATAATTAAGAATATCAAACGTCGTTAATCGTTCATTATATATTTTAGTATTGCCCGATAAAATCGCAGGCACTGCCATCGATGCAAGGCCATAACACATCCCTTTTTCATCGATTTCATACTGTAAGCTCTTCATATTTTGAGAGAGTTTTTGACGATTAAGCATAGCGTAATATTCTCGTTTTGGTTTAATTTTTTATTTAAAATAGCGTTAATTATAAATGAGTTAACTTATGGATTAATTAAAAGAATAAGAAAAATCGGAAAAATGGGCTCAATGATACACTAATATCGGACTTGATGAATAGCTTCAATTAATGCTTTTCCTTCAAGCACTTGCACACGGGCTTTTAAAGATTCAGCAGTGTCGCCCGGCAAAACAGGACAGGCTTTTTGCACGAGAATAGGCCCTTGATCGACTATTTCCGTAACTTCATGCACCGTGCACCCTGTTTCTTTCATGTTGGCATTTAACACTGCTTGATGCACATTTTTATCCATTCCGCCTGCAAACAAAGGGAGTAAAGAGGGATGCACATTAATAATTTTATTCTTCCACTGTTTGATAAAATCGTTTGATAATATTCGCATATAACCAATCAAAATAATTAAATCAACTAAATGCTCTCGCATAAGAAAAGAAATTTTTTCATCATATGCTTCACGCGTAAGCTCTGCAGGATCGATAAAAAAAGCAGATAATCCGTGCTTTTTAGCACGCTCTAAAATATAAGCATCTTTTTTATTGCTCACCACTAATTGAATAGTGGCCGCCAATTTTTTTTGTTCTATGGCATCAATAATAGGTTGCAAACTAGTGCCGCGAGTGGAACCTAAGATTCCAATCTGTATATTTCGCATATCCTAATCCATATTTCCTTCATGCACTTTTGCTCGTAATGTCTGCATAGCACTTATACGCTGATTGATTAATTTTTCAGTGCCGATATCTTCACGATGAAATAACTCACCTTTAATGCGTTGCATTTCCATTTCCGCTATTTTTTCAGCAAGAAAGATTGTATCCGCAATACCCACCACTGCGACTGCACGAGAAGTGGTGGTATAGAGTTTACCATCGCACTCATCAATCGCTGCAAGGTACAATTGTTCGGGATTTTTAATTTCACCCACATCAATCAAGCTATTTTTTTGAGGATGATCAGGATAACCCTTGGGCACTGCATATTTACAAACCGTTGCTGCATCTTCAAAAACAATCTTTAAAGAAGATAATTTTTCTGAAATCATCCCCTCACAAATATCGACTAAATCGGTTTTTAAAATGGCCAACACATTCATGGCTTCAGGATCACCAAAGCGCGCATTAAATTCAATCACACGCACGCCCTGTTTTGTTGCCATAAAACTGCCGTATAAAATACCGATATATTTTTCACCGCATTCTTTTTCTAATGCATTCATCACTGCTTGATTAATTTTAAATGCATCATTCACATCTTTATCTGTTAAAAATGGCAAGCGATGATTGCTATCTGAATAACTGCCCATGCCGCCAGTATTCGGCCCTTTATCATTAATAAAAGCACGTTTATGATCTTGCACCAATGGCATAGGCACCAAATGTTTCCCATCCGAAAAACACATAAACGAAAATTCTTCGCCTACACATTTTTCTTCAATCACAAAAGAATGTTTCAATCGGTAAAGTTCTTCGCAAAAATGATAAGCTTCATCCAGAGAATGTAAATGATCGCCCGCGACTTTAACCCCTTTACCGCCCATCAACCCGTTTGCTTTGATCACATAACACCCATCGCCTAAGCGCTGCAAAAATTCTTTTGCACCGCTTAAATCATGAAATACTTGATAAAGAGGTGAACCTGAAATGCGATATTTTTTTAATAAATCCCGCGCAAACGATTTACTGGTTTCAATTTGCGCTAATTTTTGGGTCGGGCCAATCACAAAAATATTTTCTTTCCATAAAGCATCCGCGATGCCCTTCTCAAGCGGCGCTTCAGGCCCCACAATCACAAATTTTGCTTTGCACTCTTTTGCAAATTTTGTCATCGCATCGACATCATTCATATTACCCATTAAATAATATTTAGATAATTCACGAATGCCGGGATGATGAGAATTGCCATAACAATATACAGTTGGTTGTTTGGGCGAACGATGAAATGCTTTTGCGATGGCATGCTCACGCGCACCAGAGCCTATGATTAAAATATTCATATATTTTTCTTTAGTAAAGATCTGTAGGAAAGTCAACGTTGTCATCATCATATCATTCTAAAAAAAACGATCAACCTATCCGCGTGATTAAATTTTGATCGTTAAAATTTTTAATAAATATTTTTTTCACTCAATTAAGAAAACCTTAATCTTTCTTCATTACCATTGCCGCATCTTAAAAAAATTTTCAAGGAGAAAAAAAATGACAGCTACTCGTACTGCTAGTCCTACAAATGCAGCCACAGAAAAAACCGACCCTCTTAAAGAGTATACCAAACCCGATGCCCCCGATCTCGATGAATCACCCAGTGAACAAAAAGAACCCCAAAAAAATAAGGATGATCTTCGACTAGAGATTCGTTACACAGCTGAGGAAGCACTTAAATTAGCGCTAGGCATATTAGCAGATGAAGGTGTTCATAGTACTTATAAAAGAGCCAATCTATTTTTCAAAGCAAACGCTGTAACAGCACTGACAGCTCTTGGATTAGGCGTAACATCTGCGATTGGTCTTGGAACATCAGAAAAAGACCAAACAGGAATGAATCGTTGGATACACGACAAAACAAACTTTAACAAAAGAGATATGGAAATAGCAGAAATAACCGGTACCGCTACAGGTTTTGGTGGATTCGTTGCAGCAGGACGCGCTACTTATCAAAATTATCAAGCACGAAACGCCGCGGGCAGAACATTTTCATCCTTAGGAAATGATAGAATTCAAGAGAATCTTCAACAGTATTTACGGCTAGGAGGAGTGCTTAAGGAAAATGAATTTATTGAAGGTAAGGCGCACTTAGGAGGGATCTATAACAGAATTCAAGAAAAAATAAAGCTACTAGCTAAAGAAGGATCACAAGTATCGACACAGCCCGAGGCAGAGCAGCCTTTGCTACAACCACGACCAGGATTCTAGCCATAGCCTAGCGCTAAAAGAACTAAAACCGATTAGGAAACAAACCTAATCGGTTTTTTATTTCAAACAGCTAGGGGCTGTTGACATTTCATCTTACGATGGCTGTAAAAATCTAAACTTGATCTAACATTGATTGTCGAATTTATTGTAGCAAGTTTTCGTGTTTTCAGGCCA
>AMFJ01033907.1_pt1 | contig 10255 bp, 8 predicted proteins | sample 427208 | NCBI WGS metagenome assembly AMFJ01 (sample SAMN02954298, study PRJNA114691) | groundwater metagenome | biome: aquatic; feature: subsurface aquifer; material: sediment; isolation source: subsurface aquifer sediment | place: USA: Rifle, CO | collected 2008-08
CGGTAGTTGTTGCTCCGGCGATGGATGTTGATATGTTTCTCCATATTGCAACTCAAAAAAATATTGATACACTTGCCCGTTGCGGAGTTGAAATAATTGATCCAAATGCCGGAGAACTGGCAAGCGGACTTGAGGGAAAAGGCAGAATGGCCGAACCTGATGAAATTGTTCTTTTCCTCGAAGAGTTGTTCGGCAGCAAAGAGAGCCTTAAAGGCAAAAAAGTTCTGATAAATGCTGGACCTACACGGGAAGCTATAGACCCTGTAAGGTTTATTTCAAACCATTCTACCGGGAAAATGGGATATGCAATAGCCGCTGAATTTGCCGGAAGAGGAGCGCAAGTAACGCTTGTAAGCGGGCCTGTGAACATTCTGTTGAACAATCCCGGAATAAAGGTAGAGCATGTGACAACAGCGGAGGAGATGTACAAAAAAACTCTTGAATGTTACGAAGAGGGAGCAGACATAACAATTCTAAGTGCAGCTGTTGCCGATTTCACTCCTGTACTTGCTCACAAAACTAAAATCAAGCGAGAGAAGGTAAACTATAATATTGAACTCAAACCAACAAAAGATATCTCTGCCGAAATTGGCAAACACAAGAGAAAAGGTTCTCTTTTAATTGGTTTTGCACTTGAAACGAATAATGAAGCATCCAATGCAGAGAGCAAACTTAAGAAGAAGGGGCTCGATGCTATTGTACTCAACTCGCTTAACGACAGCGGTGCAGGATTTGGAGTAGATACCAATAAAATCTCCATAATTGCAAAAGGAGGAGAAATTACTCACTACCCGCTTAAAAGCAAGGAGCTGGTCGCCCGTGACATCGCCGATTACATTGAAAACTTGCTGGTATGCTTAAAAGCCTGACAATTTCCAATTATGCTCTCATCGAGAATCTCGAAATCGAGTTCCCGGAGGGACTTATCATTATAACAGGAGAGACCGGCGCAGGAAAAACAATTCTTCTTGGTGCATTATCACTTTTACTTGGTAACCGCGCAGATCCGGGAGTACTGAAAAATTCAGAAAAAAATTGCGTAGTTGAGGCTTGTTTTGGTATAACCAAAGAGAGTAATGTCGTTAAACTATTCAACAACGAAGCAATAGATTTTGTAGAGGACATTACGCTTAGGAGGGTAATTACACCTTCGGGCAAATCCAGAAATTTCGTGAATGACCAGCCTGTGTCTCTTCAATTTCTCAAAGAATTATCGGACAGGCTTGTGGATATTCATGCTCAGCATCAGCAACTGCTGCTTGGAGACAGTAATTTTCAGCTTATGGTTCTTGACTCTTTTGCATTGAATAAAAACCTGCTGGAAAATTACAAAACCGAATTTGAAGAACTTATACGCCTGAATAAAAAACATCAGGAGCTTAAGGAGAGAATTGCTAAGGAGGAGGCAGAACTGGATTATAACAGCTTCCAGTACAATCAGCTCAAAGAGGCTAATCTTTGTCCAGGAGAACTTGAAGAGATTGAAGGGGAGTTTCGGTTACTTAGCAACGCCGAAGAGATTAAAGCGTCCCTATACAATATGTCTTCTCTCTTGAATCCCACTGACATTTCTATTGTACAGAGTCTCAAAGAAATGATTTCTATAGCATCCCGAATTTCCGGCAACTATCCTGCTGCCGAATCAATTTCTGCAAGAATTGAGAGTTGCAGGATTGAATTAAAAGACATTGAAGAAGAGATCCTTGCCTCGGCAGAAAAAGTTACTGTTTCTCAGGAAAGGGCTCTATTTCTGGAAGAGCGAATTTCATTGATTTACAATCTTCTTAAAAAACACAGTGCAGAGAGTGTTGAGGAGCTAATCTCTGCTCAAAAAAATCTTGAGGAGAAATTAAAGCTATCAGAGAATCACAGAGACGAATTGGAAAAACTTACTCAGCAAATAGAAGTTGTCTCCGAAAAAAGAGGAAAATTTGCCAGTGAGTTATACAACAAAAGAGTTGCTGTTGCTAAGGATTTTGAATCGATACTGCTTGGGAGGATTAAAGAACTTGAAATGCCCCATGCAATGTTTGAAACTCGTGTAGAGCTTCTAAATACTTATACTTCCGCCGGAAACAGTTCGGTGAAATTCTTTTTCTCGGCAAACAAAAACAGCGAAGTTCGTGAACTTTCAAAAGTTGCTTCCGGAGGCGAACTTTCAAGAATAATGCTATGCCTTAAGTCTGTAATGGCAAGGAGTTCAGGAATGCCCACCATGATTTTTGACGAGATTGACACAGGGGTATCAGGAAAAATTGCCGATAAAATGGGCAACCTTATAGGAGAAATGGCGAAAAATATGCAGATATTTGCAATCACGCATCTACCTCAAATTGCATCTAAGGGCGATTGCCACCTACAGGTGTACAAAGAGCTGGATAAAAACAACACATCCCGCACCGAGATCAGGAGAATTTCGGGAGAGGAGAGATTAATTGAGATTGCCCGAATGCTCAGCGGGGCAAAACTTACCGAAGCAGCAGTTGCAAATGCGAAAGAGCTGCTATATAACTAAACAGGAAAACTTTAAAGAAATATATTTATGAGACTTATTATTCAAAACTCGTACGATCACATTTCACAATGGGCTGCTGCTTTTATTGTAAAAAGGATTCGCGAGTTTGATTCAACCAAGAAAAAGCAATTTGTGCTTGGACTGCCTACCGGCTCTACTCCATACGGAACATATAAAGAATTAATCCGCCTGTATAAAGCAGGACAGGTGTCTTTTAAAAATGTTGTAACATTCAATATGGATGAATACATTGGTATTCCTAAAGATCACCCTCAGTCTTACTACACTTTCATGTGGGAAAACTTTTTCAGGCATATCGACATTAAACCCGAAAATGTTAATATTCCTAACGGGAATGCGCTCGATTTGAAAAAAGAGTGTGAAGAGTATGAGAAAAAAATTACAGCATGTGGAGGGATAAACTTGTTTATGGGAGGCATAGGACCGGATGGTCATATCGCATTTAATGAGCCGGGTTCTTCACTTGCTTCCAGAACAAGAGTAAAAGCGCTCACTACCGATACAATCATTGCAAACTCAAGGTTCTTTAACAACGACATCAATCAGGTGCCAAAAACCGCTCTTACAGTTGGTGTAGGAACGATTATGGATGCGAGGGAAGTTATGATTCTGGTAAACGGACACCATAAATCCAGAGCACTAAAAATGGCAGTGGAAGGTAGCATTAATCACCTATGGACAATAAGCGTTTTGCAGATGCACCCTAAAGGGATCATTGTTTGTGACGACGCAGCCACCGATGAATTAATGGTATCTACTGTAAATTATTTTAAGGATATTGAAAGCGAAAACCTGGATCCTAAATCGCTTTTTAAAATAAATTAACTAAGAAAATCAACTGCTTTGCTGAAGATCTTTTCAAAACAAGACTGTCTTACGGAAGGATCAATTTTATCAGAAACAGGAAAAGGATTTTCGTGACAGTAATTGAACGGGAAGTCCATCTCCTCCAGGCAAATTCCTGAACTGCTGCCAAGTGCAAGTTGAATCCCGGCTGTAGGTATTACAGTATCTTTTTTTAATGATATGGCGCTCACTCTGTGGGAATTGTTTTTGTAGAAGCTCTCCCGGTCGCCCCGGAAGAGCTTCTCTCCAATATGAGTTGTAAATGCAACTTCAATGTTATCCCACAATCTCCTTGTTTCGCCTCCGAATCTAATAAAATCGGTTGTATAATATTTTCTTAGTGAGGCAAATGAGTCTCTGTCCATTATCATCTTTGAATCTCCGTTCATGTCGTTGAACAGAGACCCTGCACAAAACATGAACAAACGGCTCACACCGAAATAATCATTCGGATTTGCTTTTAACAGGACTTGAGCAAGCAGCCCTCCTATTGAGTACGCAAAGATGTCAATTTTAGCTTTGTTGTGTATGAGAGGATGGTTTCCCTCCCGTATTTCGCCCATCAGCTGACATACGTTTAATACGCTCTCCCTGCCGGAAAGATAAAACCGGAATGGATCGGATTTTATCCTGCTGCTTAAAGCATAGTTCATAAAAGAGAGGTTGCTGAAGTTTTTATTATCATTGAACTCCATTGAAATGAGCTTTTGCATAGCCCTGGGATTTGCCCACTCTTTGGGAGAACGGTTCATATGCATCGAAAGTGGAAACATTATAACAACTCTCCCGCTTTTGTCTGCCAGATACTCTGCCCAGGAAATGTATTTATCCCAGTTTCTTTCATTAAGACCGTGAAAAAGCAATATTGCAGACATTGATTTTTCCGATTCGGAAAAATTTGAGTTTTCAGGTTCGGCTATATAGTAATCGAAGGATGAATTTTCTCCAATTTCTTCATCTCTGGTTTCCAGGAACTTTACAGGAGCTTCTTTTTTTCTTATGTTTTGAATCTCATCCTTGCCAAGGCTCTCTTCAAAATGGACAGTTTTAAGTCTCATCGTTTTCTCATTTTTTACAAATAAAACACTGAAAAGAATTTTTTGTAAAAAAATGGTCTGTTTACAGATATAAAGGGGTGAAAATTAATTTTACGGGGCGAAATTCTCATATGAGGGGTCAATAAAAAATAGTTATATTTGCGCTGCTATGACTATACCGGGATTTATAAACAAGAAAGGGAACATTGTAAAGCTTGTATTGTTTACAGCTGCATTTGCTTTGATCTTTATCAACATATACAAGCCGTTCAATTCCGCAAGCTGGTATGACGTTTCCGATTTTAAATTTTTCCTGTTTTCGGCCCCTGTAATCCTTACCGGTGTTCTTGTAGTTGTTATCAGCCGAATTATAATGTATTACTACAGCAAAATAAGGGATGTAACTTATGTCAACTATTTTTTCTGGGTAACTTTCGAAATTTTATTCATGTCTCTTTTTTATACTATATATACATTATCCCTTGATTCAAATGCAAACCGGGATGTGATTGAAACATTCAAGTCTGCAACGGTCAACACTGCGCTTGTAGTTTTACTTCCTTATATAACCCTGTGGTTTTATTTTGGTTGGATAGACAGCAATAAAAGGCTGGAAGATATTGAACAGGCCGAAGTGGAAGAGAGTGTATTGCCCAGAAATATTACTTTTTCGGACGAAAAGGGTGTTTTGAGACTTTCCATACAAAACAGTGAACTGCTCTACATAGAGTCCGACGATAATTATGCAATCATTCATTATACCGTTAACGGTAAAGTAAAAAGATACCTGCTTAGGAATACTCTTAAGAATCTTGAAAATCAATTTAACGACACACCTGTTGGACGATGTCACCGGTCGTTTCTTGTAAATTTTGGCCGCGTTATTGTAATGAGAAGGGATAAAGAGGGTCTGTTTCTTGAACTGGATGCCGAAGGAGAAAAAGATATCCCCGTATCTAAAAGCTACAGAGAGAAAGTGGGAGAAAAATTTCTCTCCCAATCTTTCAAAAATCAAAAGTAAAGCTTACTTGAGTTTAGATATAATTTCATCGCCCAAAGGTTTCACTTTGGATGCAAAATGGCCTATCAGCCTGCCGTTTTCATCAATAAGGTATTTTGAAAAATTCCATCCCGGCTCTTTTTCGTTCCATCCGTTTTTTGATTTTTCAGTTAACCATGAGAAAACCACATTTTTGTCTTTTCCTTTAACAGAAGATTTGTCCATCATCTGGAATGTAACTCCATAGTTTAACTCACAAAACTCTTTGATTTCGGCATTGGTTCCCGGGTCCTGATTCATGAAATCGTTTGAGGGAAACCCTAATACTACCAGTTTACTGCCATATTGTTGTGAGAGCTCCTCAAGGTCTTTAAATTGTGGTGTAAATCCGCATTTGGACGCTGTATTTACAATCAGAACTTTCTTGCCCTTCAGCTGGCTAAACTTGAATGTCTCTCCTGTTAGTGTTTTAAATGAGAGAGAGTAGAAATCAACGGGAGGAGTAACAGGGTTGTCCTGAGCAGAAATTGATTGTCCAAAAAACATCGATAGTAATGCTGTGAATATTAAATTAAATTTTTTCATGTTTTTCTATTTTTATAAATCATTAACAAACATGAAAGTTTATAGTTCAGCTATCTTACACTAACTGCCGCTCCTCCGCCTGCAGCAAGTTGTATTTTGAGTATGGTTCTGCTGTTTATTTTTACTTTTCTAATGTTGTAGCTCTGAGGATTTGAATCCCAGTGTGCATTTTTTCCATCTTCATAAATTGTAGCAACGAAATCTTTACCTTTTGGCAAAAAGGAGAAATCGACTGTTGCAATCCTGGGATTCTCATCTGTAATTCCACCAACAAACCATTCTTCTTTTCCTTTTGCTTTCCTGGCTACAGTAATATAGTCACCGGGCTCGGCTTCAAGATACCAGCTATTGTCCCAGTCAACTGCTACATCTTTTATAAACTGAAACGCATCCAAAAACCTTTCGTAGTTCTGAGGCAAATCTGCCGCCATTTGCAGCGGACCTTGCATGGTCACGTAAAGTGCAAGCTGTTTAACAATTGTTGTATGTACTTTTTGATCCGGTTTGTTTCCGTTGTAATATGCCATATCTGTTTGAAAAATACCCGGAGTATAGTCCATTGGTCCACCCATCAGTCGGGTGAATGGCAAAATGGTAGTATGGTCGCAGTCGTTGCCTCCCATAGTTTCGAATTCGGTACCTCTGGCACTCTCCTGAGCAATCCAGTTTGGATAGGTGCGGCTCAAACCTGTTGGACGAACTGCTTCATGGCTGTTTACCATGATTTTATAATCGGATGCTCTTTTGGCAACATAAATATAATGGTTGTTCATCCATTGAGAAGAGTGGTATTCACTTCTTGGAATAACGAAACCGACATATCCTGTTTTTACGGAGTTATAGCCGTTATCATTCATGAACTGAAAAGCTTTGTCCAGTTGCCGTTCATAATCGGAGGCGTTTGAAGATGTTTCATGGTGCATCATAACCTTAACACCTTTTTTGGAAGCATACTGCTGAAGTTCTTTTACATCAAAGTCCGGGTATGGAGTAGTAAAGCTAAAGTGGTGGTCTTTTACATACGAACTCCAGTCCTCCCATCCCTCGTTCCACCCTTCAACCAGAACTGCATCAAAACCATGCTTTGAGGCAAAGTCAATGTATTTTTTAACATTTTGAGTATTTGCCGCATGTTTTCCGTTCGGCTTTAATTTGTTGTAATCTGTGACACCCGGCTTTGCCTTATAGTTGCTGGAATAGGACCATGTTGCTCCTGCTCCTATGAACATCTCCCACCACACTCCTATATACTTTACAGGTTTTATCCATGAAGTTTCATCAAATGCGCAAGGTTCATTCAAGTTTAGAATAGTTGAAGAAGCCAGAATGTCTCTGGCATCATCACTTACTATAATTGTACGCCAGGGAGAATTGCAGGGAGTCTGCAGATATCCCTTTTTACCCAGTTTATCGGGTGTAAGGTGTGTGCTTAACTTAAAATTTGTTTCGTCTACATTGAGAAGCATTCCGGCATAATTGACCAACGCTGCCTCATGAATATTTATGTATACACCTTCTGCTGTTTTTAGCATAAGCGGTGTTTGAACCGTAAAACCCGATGCTTTTGATTCATATCCTTTTTTGGTGGCAGCAATTTCCATCGCCTTACGAATTTCCGATAAAGGAGTTGTTGTATATGGGAATTCGTTTGTATCATAATCTCCCGGCATACAAAATGCAAGATGATTTCCTGTTAAGTTGAATTCTGTAATTTCTTCCTTAAGAGTAAAGTAATTCAGGTTTTTCTGTTCGGGAAATTCATACCGGAAACCGAGGCCGTCATTATAAAGACGAAAACGAACAATCATTTTTAGGCCTTTCATGTTTTTCTGGACGCACTCAAGAGCGATTTCATTGTAATTGTTCCTGATTTCGGAATACTGACCCCATACTGGTATCCATTTATTATCAATCGCTTTGAATGTAACCGATTTAATGGTTAACAAATCGACCAGTGAAAAAACATCTGCCTCAACACCCATTCTTGAGGGTAAAATAACACTTTTCCCTTTGTAGTTAAGGCTATAATGTAACGAACTTTCCGTTGTATCAATCTTTAATGAAAGATTCCCATTGGGAGAGGAAATTTGCTGAGCTTTGAGATTCAGGTTGAAAAATAGTAAAAAACACAAAACACCTGCCGGATTAATCTTTATTTTCATTTGATTGTTTATTAAGAAAAGCATTTTATAGAATCGGTACAAATTTATAAAAAATGCAATTATTTCACAATTTTATGCTACTAATGTTATAGGATTGGTATTTTTTACTATTTTTGTCCAAAATTTTATTGAATGGATTATGAAAATTAACACGAAGATTCGCTATGGGCTTAGAACAGTCATAGAGATTGCAAATTCAACTGATCCATGCGGCATACTGCAAAAAGACATTGCCGCAAACCAGAACATTTCGCTCAAATACCTTGACACAATTATTTCTTCACTTAAACTAAAGGGGATTTTAACACACGCCAAAGGTAAAGGAAGCGGATTTAAACTTACCCGAAAACCGGAAGAGATTACTGTTTACGATGTATATACGGCATTTGAGTCTATAATTATGGTAGACTGCATAGACAACAAAGATTTTTGTGACAGGTCTTGCGACTGTTGTTCCAAAGATTTCTGGAATGAACTAAGAACGGAATTTGTGGAAATATTATCCAAAAAAACAATCGCTCAAATAATTCACAACAAACAATAAATTATAATTAATATGAAATTATCTATCAAATATTTCATGCTACTGGCAGCCGGAATAATTTTAACTACTGCGGGCAATGTAAATGCTCAAAGTACAAAAGCAAATACATTCAGTTCAAAAATTACAATCATGGGAACATCAACTATTCATGATTGGGAATCAAAAACAGAACAAATCACAGGTGAATTCGAAATGAACAATACCAGCGAAATTCAATCTTTGACGGTGAAGATTCCTGTAGTATCTATTAAGAGCGGAGATAGACTTATGGACAAAAAGACTTATGAAGCTTTTAAATCCGATAAGTTTCCTGTAATAACATTCCTTCTTTCAGAACCTGCAACTCCTGTTGTAACAAATTCCGATGTTCATGTAACATTGACCGGAAACCTGATTGTATCGGGCGTAACAAAGAAGATTACCTTTAAATCAACCGGCAAAAAGACATCTGCGGGAGGATATCAGCTTACAGGATCGGTCCCTTTAAAAATGACCGACTTCAAAATCAAACCTCCAACTGCTCTTTTTGGGACAATCAGATCCGGGGATGCAATAACAATAAAATTAGACATTATCGTTCTGCCCCAAAATTTAGTAGTAAACAACTAACAAAAACAAATAACAAAACATGAAAAAGACACTATTCACTCTCATTGCTGTTCTATTTTTCGGCAGCATTTCATTCTCTCAGGTTCGTTCTTATGACCAGAGAGGAATTAACAAGTTCGAAAGCAGTAAAGAAGATCTGGTTAAATTTGATAAACTAAAGCTTAAAATTGGCGGCAGTTTCACTCAGTCTTTCCAGACACTGAAACACAGCAGCACAACTACTGCAACTCCCGGTATTGTTGCAATCGTACCAGGTTTTAACACTGCCAATGCAAACCTGTACTTTGATGCATTCCTTGCAGATGGTGTTACATTGAATATGACACTTTATCTCTCTTCTCGCCACCACAACGAGGCCTGGGTTAAAGGAGGATACATTCAGTTTGACAAACTGCCTTTCCTAAAGAGCGGACTTTTGGATAAAGTAATGGAATTTACTACAATCAAAGTTGGTCACATGGAAGTTAACTACGGAGATGCACACTACCGCAGGTCGGACAATGGTAATTCTATATACAATCCATTTGTGGAAAATTACATTATGGATGCATTTGCAACAGAAATTGGTGCCGAGATTGATTTCCAGTACAAAGGTTTCCTGGCAGTTGCCGGTTTTACAAATGGAAAAATCAAAGGTGACATTGCAAAAGGTGTTGTATATGCAGGCGGCAGCGATGGCAAGAGTAAACCTGTTATTCTTGGTAAAATTGGTTTTGACAAGCAACTTAATAAGTTAATCCGTTTACGCGTTACAGGTTCCGGATATTACACAGCCGGTTCAATTTCAAATACACTTTATGGAGGCGACCGTACAGGTTCACATTATTTTGGTGTAATGGACAACGCTCTTACTACTTCAACCGCATTCTCCGGCCGTTTTAATCCGGGATTCACAGATAAAATTGGAGCTGTAATGGGTAACTTGTTTGTTAAAGT
>AMFJ01006767.1_pt1 | contig 10243 bp, 11 predicted proteins | sample 427208 | NCBI WGS metagenome assembly AMFJ01 (sample SAMN02954298, study PRJNA114691) | groundwater metagenome | biome: aquatic; feature: subsurface aquifer; material: sediment; isolation source: subsurface aquifer sediment | place: USA: Rifle, CO | collected 2008-08
ATCCTAATGAATTGTAAACAACCCTTTACTTTCTTACAAAAGTATTGCTGAAGTTGATAAACAATTAGCTAAATATAATTAAAGTATATGCCAGAATCAAATTTAGATATAAAACGTATTTTGACAATGGTTTATGGGAGTGATGAAAAAAGAACTGCGGAAGGTTATGAAAAAAGAATTCCGAGAAAAAGTGTTACAACACATGGTCCGGAAAAAAAATTTGTTAGTTTGGACATACCAACTGATGATCCCGAATTAGATGAAATCTTTACTAAAGTAATTTTGAACAAAGACGAGCGATATTTTGCAGATGAGCTTGATGTTTTTTATTTTTTGAACAATATCGTTGATATGGTTTGTAGAGAGGCAAAGACTAGGAATTTGAAAACTGCCAGTGTTGAAGAAAAAAGATTGATTAAATTAAAATTGGAGAGATCGCAAAAAATACTTATAGTGTTAAAGAAAAATACAGAAGGAAAAGAGAAAAAGCTAGATGGGGGAGTTACTTTTCCAGGTTTGATAAAACAACAAATTGATTTAGTTAGTGAACAATTAGAAAAATATACTTAAACTATGATAAGTTTCATCTCAGGTATCGTAAAATTTAAAGGTAAATCATATGTCACAGTCTTGACTTCATCCGGAGTTGGTTATGAAGTAAATGTTACTACTTCATTTTTGGCTGAAGTAAAAATTGGTGAAGAATTAGAAATTTATACTTATTTGAAAGTTGCTGAGACTGCACTTGAACTTTTTGGTTTTAGAAATTTGGAAGAAAAAACTTTCTTTGAACTTTTGATTTCGGTCAAAGGTCTTGGTCCTCGTGGAGCACTAAACATTTTGGCTTTGGGAAGTCTTGATGAAATCCAAGATGCGATTGGTAGAGGAGATGTCTCTTATCTTACTCAAGTGAGTGGTATTGGACGTAAAACGGCAGAGCGTCTTGTAGTTGAACTAAAAAATAAAATTGGTAAAACTTTGAAATCTTCTTTGGATAGCGATGAAAAAATTGGTGATAAATTGTCTGATGTTGTCGAAGCTCTTGTTGCTATGGGACATAGTAAAGAAGAAGCACGAGAGATTGTGAAAAGTCTTGATGTGGGGGATAAGACGGTGGAGGAATTATTAAAGATGGCGCTTACACGTAACACGTAACACATATCGCGTATCAATTAGTTACGTGATATACGTTATGTGGCATGTGTTTTTTTGTACTAATCTAAGCTAAAATAAGCTAAAAAAGTAGTCACAGCTCTTGACAAACTAATCCGTTTTTGATATATTGATGTTGCTTTAATTTATCCTACATTTACCGGGATACGGACCTTGATAGACATGCCTACCATGTGCCCGTTAAACAATATGCATGCTATGTTGAACAAACAAAAAAAACAACGTCTAATTAAAAAGTATCAGACTCATGAAGGTGATACTGGATCTACTGAAGTTCAAATTGCTATTTTGAGCGCAGAGATCGATGAGCTAGCAGAACATTTGAAAGCTCACCACAAAGATCATTCTTCACGTCGTGGTCTTCTTCGTAAAGTGGGCGAACGTCGTAAATTACTCAAATATTTACAACGTGAAAATGCTGCTTCATTTGAAGAATTGGTCAAAAAATTGAAATTGAAACAAGCAAAACAATTTGATAATGATGATGTAGAAGAAGATATAGAAGAGTCTGTTGAAGAAGAAACTAATGAATAATCAACTCAAAAAAAATCCTCTAAAACACCCCGAGCAACGCATTGGGGTGTTTATTGATGTGCAGAATATGTACTATTCTGCCAAAAACCTTTTCAATAAAAAGGTAAATTTTGGTAATATTGTGGCTGAAGCTGTAGCTGGTCGCAAACTTATCCGTAGTATTGCTTATGTAGTGCGCACAGAAACTCAAGATGAACAACCTTTTTTTGAAGCTTTGTACAATTTGGGAATAGAAACTCGTGAAAAAGATTTACAGATTTTCAATTCTGGTATGAAGAAAGCTGATTGGGATGTAGGTTTGACAGTCGATGCTATCCGTTTATCAAATAGTCTTGATGCTATTGCCATTGTTTCTGGTGATGGTGATTATGTACCTCTGATAGAATATTTACGTAGTATGGGTAAACAGGTAGAAGTCTTGGCTTTTGGTGAAACTACTTCTTCTCGTTTGATTGAATCTACTGATGATTTCATAAACTTGTCCGAAAATAAAGAAAAATTTTTGATTGGGGCAGGTAAACCTATATTTATAAATAAGAAAAAAAAGTAAATTTATTTAATTATTAATTACTAATTAATAATTAGTAATTAGATATTGGGTAAATTAGAATTTTTTTAAAATTTCTCTATTACTTAATACAATTAATTCAGATTTTGGTCTTGAGACACCTAGATCAATGCACACTAATTTATTTGTGCAGGTCTATCGTATCAAGATCAATGTCGTAACAAAATATATATGTTACAAACAAAACAATGGTCTTTGGACTGGGGTGGACGCACTCTAACTGTGGAAGTTGGTAAATTTGCTCTTCAAGCAAATGCAGCTTGTACAGTACGTTATGGAGATACTACAATTCTTGCAACTGTAGTAAAGAGTAAAACAATTCGTGATGGTATAGATTATTTTCCTCTTATGACAGATTTCGAGGAGAAGCTTTATGCTGCAGGAAAAATAAAAGGTTCACGTTTTATGAAACGTGAAGGACGTCCTAGTGATGAAGCTATTTTGACAGCTCGTCTAGTTGATCGTGCTATTCGTCCTTTGTTTGATGAAAGAGTTCGCAATGATATCCAAGTAATTACTACCGCTTTATCAGTGGATGGTGAAAACGATGCTTCAACAGTAGCATTGCTCGCTGCTAGTTTTGTCTTGTCTATTTCTTCAATTCCTTGGGATGGTCCTATGGGAGCTGCTCGTGTAGGTATGGATGAAAATGGTGAATTCATTTTGAATGTTACTTCAAGTCAGCTTGAAGCTAACAAAAAACTTGATTTAGTAGTTGCTGGTAATCCAGACAAATTGGTTATGGTAGAAGCTGGTGCCAACGAAATTTCTGAAGAATTATTTTTCAAAGCTATGAAATGGGGATGTGAACAAACAGCTCCTGTGATTGAATTTATCAAAAAAATTCAAGCTGAAGTTGGTCAAGAAAAAGAAACAATTGTTTCTACTGATGATGTCGAAACTATTGGTGACCAAGTGAAAAGAGTTGCTGAAAAATTTATTGCTGACAACGCTGAAACATTGATTTTCAATTCTCCAAAAGTTAGCAAAGATGAACGTAAAAAAATGATAGGAGAAATTGAGGAAGCTTTGGCAGAACATTTGACTTCTCAAGGTTTTGAGGAAGCTGTTCAAAAGAAAGTTTTGTCAGAAGTCAAATATCTTATTTCTGTACAAATTACCAAAAGAATTTTGGATAAAGATCAAAGACTTGATGGTCGTAAAATTACTGAAATTCGTGAATTACAAAATGAAGTAGACTTATTACCTCGTGTTCATGGCTCTGCTATGTTCATGCGTGGTGATACACAAGTATTGTCTGTAGTGACTCTTGGTGCTCCTGGAGATGTCCAAACTTTGGATAGTATGGAAGAAGATGGTAAGAAACGCTATATGCATCATTACAATGATACACCTTTCACTTACGGTGAAGCTGGACCACTTCGTGGACCAGGTCGTCGTGCGATTGGTCATGGTGCTTTGGCAGAAAGAGCTTTGGAGCCAGTACTTCCTGAAGAAACAGATTTTCCTTATGCTATGCGTGTGGTTTCTGAAGTAATGGGTTCAAATGGTTCTAGTTCAATGGCTTCTACTTGTGGTTCTACTTTGTCACTTATGGCAGCTGGTGTACCTATCAAAAAACCGGTAGCTGGTATTGCTATGGGTCTTGCTTCTGATGGTGGTACCAACAATGGTACTGTTACCAAGTGGAAAGTTCTTACAGATTTGCAAGATGTTGAAGACGGTCCTGGTGGCATGGATTTCAAAATTGCGGGAACTGCTGACGGTATTACAGCTGTACAAATGGATACAAAAACCAATGGTCTTACTTGGGATCTTGTTGAACAAACTGTCAAACAATCTCGTGAAGCTCGTCTAAAAATTCTTGAAGTAATGGCAAGTGTCATTGCTGAACCTAGAGCTGAACTTTCTCCATATGCTCCTCGTATTGAAACTGTACTTATTAATCCAGAAAAAATCAAAGATCTTATCGGCCCTGGTGGCAAGAATATCAACAAAATTGTGGAAGAAACTGGTGCCAAGATTGATATTGAACAAGATGGTCGTGTACTTATCACTTCTAGTGATGCTGAAAAAATGAAGATTGCTGTAAAAAGAGTAAAAGATTGTACCCGTGAAGTAGAAGCTGGTGAAGAATTTGATGGCAAAGTTGTTCGTCTTGAAGACTTTGGAGCTTTTGTGGAACTTCTTCCTGGCAAAGATGGACTAGTACATGTTAGTGAAATTTCTTGGGAACGTGTCAACAAACCTAGTGATGTTTTGAAACTAGGTGACATTGTCAAAGTAAAAGTAAAAGAAATAGACAATTTAGGTAGAGTCAATCTTAGTATGAAAATTTTGAAAACAAAGCCAGAAGGCTTCGTTGCTCAAGATCCAGCTCCTCGTCAAATGGGTGGCGGACAAGGTGGTCGTGGAGGTTTTTCTGGAGGAAACAATAATCGTGGTGGTGATAGAAAACCCGGTTTCTTTAAAAAGAGAGACTAACCCTCTTTCGCTGAAGCTACAGAGGATAGACAAAAATTAAAATAAAAGAACGAGTTAAATACTCGTTCTTTTTATTGCTGTATAAGGAAGTGAATTTATAGGATTTATTTTGCCTACTTCAAAATCTATCTCTATTGTAGTATCTGTTTCTGTGTATTCATTTAATTTGTTTTTTAATTCTGCTAGTGTAATTTTGTATGTTGTTCCTTCATTTCCTGTTATTGTTCTGATTCCTTTGACTACAAAATATTTTTCATGTAAATTATCTAATCTTACTACCATTCCTATTATTTGTTTATCTCCTTTTTTTTTATCTATAATGTCTTTAAGTGTTAAACATTGAACTTCTCCGGTTTCTCTGTCTGGTGAACTTTCGGCATGGTGGCGTGTATTAAAACGGCTTTTGTCTTTTTCTCCCATAAATAAAATTTAAATATATTAAAACGTGTCTATAATATCACTTTTCAAAAAAAATGGCAATAACATTTATTTGATAATATTTACATCACTTGCTAACCCTTTTTTGATAATTTCCAAATCTTGTACAGAATAATTATTACCAGAAATATTTAAAGTTTTTAGATTTTTCAAGTTTCCTAGTTCATTTGGTAATCCAGTCAATTGATTATTGGATAAGTCTAATATTTCTAGTTTTGACAATTGTCCAATTTCAGCAGGGACACCACTTAATTGATTGTTACTCATATTGAGTACGCGTAGATTTTGTAAGTGTCTGACTTCGGCTTGTAGTGAACCTGTTAATTTGTTATTGGAAACATTTAGTTCTTGTAAATCTGTTTGAGTGAAGGTATTGTCTGGAACTTTGGACAAATTTTGGCTACTCAAATCTAAGTTATTTGTTTTATTAATAACAATATTTTTTGTCGGGGAACTATTAGTATTATTTGAGTTTGGTGCCAAACTACAGCCTGTCAAAAGTAAACTAAGAATGATAATAGTAAAAAATTGTTTTTTCATATTTTTTGGGTTAGTGTTTTATTATTTTCAATTCAACTTCATTATTGATTTTCAAGCTAGCTGTCCCACCAATTGGGAAAGTAAATAGGGGGTTAGTGTGTCCAAAATCTGCATTGGCGATGATAGGCAGATTTTGTAATTCTTTTTTGGTGTCAATAATGTATTTTAATTTTTCGAGAGTCATCTCAGTATTTTCTTGAAAGCGTCCCAGAACCAAACCTTTTACTTTATCAAAATTGGGTTGTTGAATTAATGCTTGCAAATTTCTATCAAATTCTACCACAAAGTCTTTGCCTACATTGTTGTCTTCTTCAAGAAATAAAATTGAATCAGAAATATCGGGCATGAATTCTGTACCACGTAACAGATTGAAAGTGCCTAGATTAGCACCGAATATTTTTCCAGTTGCTTCACCTTTTTGTATAATTATAAAACCCTCATTTTTTATTAAGTTTCTATTTTCTTGATCAAGATACCAAGCGTCATTTGACCAAGTAGGTGATGGTTTGATTTCAAATTCTTCTTCACTCATCAAACATTTTTTGAAGTATTCAAGATTATATTCAATTTCTATTTTCATGGCAAAGTTCGAAAAGTGGATACCTGAATAAGTTACCAAATCTGTTTTGGCAGTGATAGCATTGGTTAGAGCAGTAATGTCTGAATAACCACATAAAATTTTGGGATTATTTTTTATCAAATCATAATCAAGATATTGCAAAAGTTGATTGGAGTTAAAACCACCGATGACAGTCAGGATGGCTTTGACATTTTTATCAGCGAAAGCTTCATGAATATCTTCAATTCTAGATTGTATAGAAGAAGATACAAATAGATCTGATTCCATACAATTTTTGCAAAAAGTTATTTTGAAACCTAGACTTTCCAACTTTGTTTTGGCTAAGTTTCTATTTTCTTCAGAAAGTAAAGACATACTTCTAGATGGTGCAATGATTCTTATTTCATCTCCGACTTTTAATTTGCGTGGGATTATCATATTTATGATTAAATTATTATGTTGTAAGTATTACACACTTTGTCTACTCATACAAGATTGACAAACTTCTTTTAATATTGTATATTATTCTCGTTATTTGAAGAAAGCCGACGTGGTGATCCTCCTACGCTCTTGTTACACAGAGCTAAGGCGGACGAGATTGTTTATTGTGTTGGTTTGTGAAATTAATAAGTTATTGTTTATTACAATATATACGCCGACGTGGTGAAACTGGTATACACGCCTGCCTTAGGAGCAGGTACCGCAAGGTGTGAGAGTTCGATTCTCTCCGTCGGCACTACTCCTGTGCTTTTATTTCATAAAGCTTTGGAGTATAAGTTATTTTTTTAGAGAGATAAAATATGTATTATGTATATATTTTAAAGAGTTTAAAAGATAACTCTCGATATGTTGGTTTTACAAATGATCTAAAAAGAAGAATTAAAGAACATAATAGTGGAGAATCTACATATACCAAAGGTCATTTACCTTGGAAATTGATATGGTATTGTGCATTTATAGATAAGTTGTCTGCTTCTAATTTTGAAAAATATTTGAAATCAGGATCAGGTATCGCATTTATCAACAAAAGATTAGTTTAGTCTCCGAAGCCCGAAGAATGAGGGCGTAGGAGACATTCTCTCCGTCGGCACTATTTTTACAATTATCAACTAACAATTAGTAAACTATTTTTGATAGTTGTCTTTCTCGGTTATAAATTGCTTTAAAATAGCAATTTTTTGTTTGACCATTTTTTTACTTTGTACTATAGTTAAAAGAGAAGTTATTATAAAGTAATATTTTTCATTATGAGCAAACAATCACAAGAATTAGCAGAAGAATTATTATCTTTAGCTGGAATAACTATCAATGGTGACAAAGATTTTGATATCCAGATTTCTGATGACAGACTTTATGATAGAGTATTTCGTGAAGGAACACTTGGTTTTGGAGAATCTTATATGGACGGTTGGTGGACTGTAAAAAATTTGGATGAATTTTTTTATTCTATTTTCATGTCCAACTTGGACAAAGAAATAAAGAAAAATTGGTCAGTACTTTGGTTAGCCATCACTTCTCGTCTTTTTAATCGTCAATCAAAAAAGCGTTCCCTTGTTGTTGGTGAAAAACATTATGATACTGGCAATGATTTGTTTACGAGGATGCTTGGGGGAACGATGGCTTATTCATGTGGTTATTGGGAGCAAGCGGACAATCTACAAGATGCCCAAAAAGCTAAGTTCGATTTGATTTGTCGCAAGCTTGGTTTGAAAGAGGGTATGCACATTTTGGATATTGGTTGTGGTTGGGGGACATTTCTCAAATATGCGTCCGAAAATTATGGTGTTTCAGGAATTGGTGTGACTATTTCAAAAGAACAAGCTAAGTTTGCTCAGGATATTTGTAAAGGTTTGCCTATAGAAATTAGATTGCAAGATTATCGGCAGTTGGATGAAAAGTTTGATAGAATAATTTCAATCGGGATGATGGAGCATGTTGGTCACAAAAATTATAAAACATATTTGAATACAGCAAGTAATTGTCTCAAAGATGATGGTATGTTTTTGCTTCACACGATTGGTTCCAACAAGTCGGAAAAGGCAACTGACCCATGGATAGAAAAATATATTTTTCCCAATAGTCATCTTCCTTCTATTAAGCAAATTGCCGAAAATTTGGAAGGTAATTTTGTAATGGAAGATTGGCACAACTTTGGTGTTGATTATGACAAGACACTCATGACTTGGTATGAAAACTTTGATAAATATTGGCCAGAGTTAAAAGGTAATTATGACGAAAGATTTTATCGTATGTGGGAATTTTATTTGCTTTCTTGTGCAGGACTTTTTCGTGCTCGTCGTATTCAGCTTTGGCAAATTGTTTTGTCGAAAAAAGGTGTGTCGGGAGGGTGGAAGAGTGTGAGATAAAGTATTTTTTATTTGAAAAATATAGCTAAATTAAGCTATTTTTTGAGCTAAGGGTCTTGACAAAAAGTCAATTTTGTGCTAGCTTATATAGTATAGGTAATTAATATATTTTATTTAATACTTAGAACATATAAGTTTTATTTCAAAATATAAATAAATCTTTATTTAGATAGATTAAATTCTATCTTAAAATATTTTAAATATGGAGAAACTTAAATTCTCTTTGGTTAGTAAAATCTCAGTCTTTTTTGTATCTTTGTTAGTCGTTATTTTTGGTGTATCATTCGTTTCTGCTGCTTCAAACCAAAAATTGACAGCTAGTGATTTCAATAATGCTGATAGATTTGGTGACGTAGTTGAAGTATCTAGTAGTTATGCTGTTGTCGGTTCAAGTTTGGACGATGACAAAGGAACTGACTCAGGTTCAGTTTATGTATATTACTGGACAGGATCTGTTTGGAAACAACATGCCAAGTTGACTGCTAACGATGGTAGTCAAAATGACAAATTTGGTTATAGTGTTGCTATTTCTGGTAATACTATTGTAGTTGGTGCTCCTTTTGATGACAATAAAGCTGGCGTCGACACTGGTGCTATTTATGTTTTTGAAAAAGATAGTACAAATAAATGGATTCAAAAAAATAAGTTTACTCCTAGTGACGTATTAGCTTATGATAATTTTGGTTTTAGTGTGGATGTTGATGGCAATTATATCGTTGCTGGTGCTTATTTGAGTGACGTCAATGGTAATGATTCTGGTTCTGCTTATGTTTATAATAAATCTTTGAATAATTGGTCTTTACAAAAAAAATTAACAGCAAGTAATGCTGCTTGGGGAGATATGTTTGGACAAAGCGTAGCTATTTCTGGACAAAGTATTGTGGTAGGTGCTCCTAAAGCTAGTAAAACTTATTATGATGATTGGGGACTTGCAAAATTAGTAAATTCTGGTGCTGTTTATCATTTTGTTTTAGCAAATAGTAATTGGTCAGAAAAACAAGTTATTCTAGCAAGTGACGTTAAGGCTAATGATATCTTTGGTTATAGTGTAGATGTAAATGCCAACACTTTGGTAGTTGGTGCTCCTTATGATGGTAATGGTTCTGCTTATATCTTTGCAAAAAATAGAACAGGACTTTTTTCAGAAGAAAAGAAAATAGTTTCACCTATGGTTGGTAGATATTCTTACAAAGGTTTTGGTTTGGATGTTTCTGTCAGTGGTGATTATGTTGCTGTTAGTTCTGAAAACAAATCTTCAGTTTTGAATACTGGTTCTGTAAATATTTACAAAAAAGTTTTGAACAATTGGTCACTAAAAAAACAATTGATTTCAGATAGTACTTCTGCTGATGCTTTTGGTTATAGCGTGGCATTATACAATAATTATATATTGGTTGGTGCTCCACAAAGTAGTGCAACTTACTTGTATTCTTTCTAAATAATTAAAATATAAAAAAAGCCAGATAATTTATCTGGCTTTTTTATTTGATCAAAATTTTTTGGTTTAAGATAATTTATACATTAAATAATAGTATGAAAGGACATTATAAAGTAGTCTTTACTTTTTGTCATCAAAAAGTAACAAAAACTGTTGAGGGGGAAAGAACTCCCCGCCGACTC
>AMFJ01033310.1_pt1 | contig 10239 bp, 4 predicted proteins | sample 427208 | NCBI WGS metagenome assembly AMFJ01 (sample SAMN02954298, study PRJNA114691) | groundwater metagenome | biome: aquatic; feature: subsurface aquifer; material: sediment; isolation source: subsurface aquifer sediment | place: USA: Rifle, CO | collected 2008-08
GATCCGCCGGTCGCGCTCGAACATCTGATTCAGGGAGAGCTTGAGGGGGGTCGCCGAGGGCAACTCATCTTTTTCATACGGATCGGCCCCGCAGACGACGATGGCGAGATCGGCCTTGTCTCCCTCTTCCAGATTCCGAAGACCGGCGCGCAGCCTTTCCAGATAATACGGCTCTTCACCGCTTTCGATGGGAATATCGATATCACTTGGAATAAAGGAAGGGTTGGGTCTGCCGTCGGCAAGCAGAGCGGGACAATCCAGCGGCCAGCCGCTTGCCATATGCACACTCAGGGTCCGGATAGAATCGTCGCCTGCAGTGAGAGCGGCGGTACCATCCCCCTTGTGGGCATCGCCATCGATGATCAGGCAGAAACCATGCTGGAGGGCAAGCCGCGCGGCTTGAATCGTGCCGGCCGACTTCATCAGGACACGCTCGAAAAGATCGGTAAGCGGCCGCGTGGCGGTTTCCGGGGCATACCGGTAATATTTGCCTTTGGCATCAATCAGCTCAAAGGTGGAAATAATCTCCTGTTCAAGAACTGCCGAGAACAGACGTTCAACATACCCCGCTGAATGGACCCGCAACAGGTCATCCCGGGTCAGCATCTCGACAATGCGGTCCTTATGCCAGTGCTTGTGCAGGGATTTCAGCTTGGGATCGTCGAGAAGTGCCTGAAATGTCTTGACGGTGCGACTCTCCCTGATGGGAATCTGGATGCCGAACTCGATAAGGCTTGCCGGGATACGGGGATCGTAGAGAATCATCCTGGTATTCCATTTAAAAACCGCAGTTACACATCATGGACAATGGCGGCAGCCTCTGCCCTGCGGCAACTGCGTCATTTCAGGGATCAGCCATCATGATAAGATAAGAGTAATGCAGCATTCCAACCGATGCGAAGATATTTTCCCAATGACCCAACAAACCATCTGCACAAAGAGGGAAACTTCTGTGAACATCAATGACCTGTGATCTTAGGCGGAATCTTCTATCTGTTTTTTACTCCATCGGTTACGATATTTTGGAATTTGTTGACTCTGCCGACCGAAGATAATCAGGAATAGTCGTAATTTGCAGCTTTGCTTAAATGGTTAAGGTTGCCAGCCGCATCCTCTCAAAAGATTTTTTTGGGAAATCGCACTAAAATTGGTGTTTCTACCTATATGAAAAAACCCATATAATGGCTAGGTAACAATTGAGTGATCGAGCTCACGTCCTTTTGCCTGGATGGCGAGGACATCCGGGACGACGAACTGGTCCACGAGTTAATTGAGTTACTTCAACTGTAACCGCCGCCCGGCTTCATATCCGATGAAGCGTCTGCAAAGTACAAGGAACGAGTTCTTGAGAAGATCGGTCAGTTAGGAGGCCCCGTGAAAGTCATCAAGACGATGTTGTTGGCGCTGTGCGCAACTGCTTGCTAGTTGTGAATAGCAACATCGAGGGCGTCATCGTGCCCGGATCAGGGCACTGGCTCATGGAAGAGGCCCCCGCCATTGTCATCCCGAAACTTGTCGAATTCCTGAACCGGTGAATGGCGCCGGCGAAGCAACACCTACGTAAGTATCGAGCGCCATCTAACCCTATAACTACCGACTCACATCTCGCCTACACCAATCCCGAACTGAGGCGATATCTTAGGAATCCCCATTTGGCGGCCATCGTATATCAGACAAAGACCGGATCAGAGACATCTTCACATAGAACGGCTACCGAAAAATCCGAAACTGGCACGTAAATTGAATAAAAAACGTGAAATAACGAAAAGTTTGAGGCTGTTGAAAATTTTCTGGGCAAATGTGTATTCTTTGCTTCAAGACTCGTAACTAAAATATACGAACCTGCGCACAGACTCTCGGACGTGCACCGGTTCAGTATAGAAAGGAGGTGGATTGCTTTAATGGACCAATTAAAGGGCTTCACACCGCGGAGGATAGAGAGAACAACATGCAACTGGGGGATTTTGGGGCGGGTAGATCCTTCTGTTTTTACTCTTTCAGCATTCGTCTGTATCGGCTTTACAATCTGGGGAGTTATTGACAATAAAGGGTTGGCTACCGTTTTTGGTGATGTTCTCAGTTGGAGTATAGAAAATTTAGGATGGCTATATATGTCATCGGTCTTCTTTTTCGTTGTCTTCGTATTATTCATGGCTTTTAGCCGCTACGGCTTGGTCAAGTTCGGGCTCGCAGAAGATAAGCCGGAATACAGTAATTTTTCATGGTTTTCCATGTTGTTTGGCTGCGGAATGGGTGTCGGTTTGATCTTCTGGGCAGTTGCTGAACCCGTTTACCATTACATGTCGGGTCCAACCTACGCCGGCAAACCGGAGAGTGCCCAGGCGGCAGAATGGTCCATGGCGATCTCATTTTTCCATTGGGGAATTAGCGCGTGGGCTGTTTACGCGGTGGTGGGCATTGCGATGGGCATTATCATTCATAAGAAACGACTGCCCACTCTCATCAGTTCCTGTTTCTATTCGATCCTCGGGGACAGGATCTATGGTCCAGTGGGCAAGTTTATCGACATCTTCACGCTGGTCGCCACCTTTTTTGGCATGTGCACATCCATTGGTCTCGGCACTATGCAACTGACTGCCGGCCTCCATTGGAACTGGAGTTTGATCCCAATAGACAACACGACAAATTCCATCGTACTGGTTATTGTTACTGCAGGTTACCTTGCCTCCGCAACATTGCCTATTGAGAAAGGGATTAGGATCGGTTCTAACGCCAGCATGATCGCAACTCTATGCATCATGGTCTACCTCACTATCGTCGGACCTACCATCTTCATTTTCAACAACTTCTTCAACGCAATTGGGATTTACCTACAGAATTTTCCGACCATGAGCCTCTGGCTTGACCCAGTGGCCAAAACTGGCTGGTTGAAAAGCTGGACAATCTTCTATTGGGCGTGGTGGATTGCATGGGCACCGTTCGTCGGTATCTTTATCGCTAAGATCTCAAGGGGCCGCTCAGTGAGGGAATTTGTGCTTGCCGCCCTTTTAGCTCCAACCATTTTCAGTATGATATTTTTCTCCATCTTTGGATCCAGTGCAATTTCCCAGCAGCTGGACAAAGCCACCGGGGGCGCGCTATACAAGGCCATTCAAGCGGATGTATCGAGCGCCATCTTTGTTATGTTCGAAAGATACCCACTCTCAGGCGTGGTTGGTATCGTCCTGCTCTTCGTCATCTACACTTTTTTCGTTGTATCCGCAGATTCATGCACCATTGTCCTGGGGATGCTTTCAAGTGGTGGAAATGAGGAGCCGAAGACTACCCTGAAAATCCTCTGGGGTGTGGCTATGGCAGTCGCGGCCGGAGTGCTTCTAGCCATGAACGGGCTTGCTGCCCTGCAGACGGCATCCATCGTTGCGGCACTCGTGTTCACCGTCATCATGCTCTTTCTCGCCTATGCGACGCTCAGAATGGTAAGAGCCGACTATGTGGATGAACTCGAAACCAAATAGAAACAACTCCTCTATCAAGCTCACAAGTCGAGAATGTAGTGCGGATGTAGACGTGGTCTACGTACCGTGATGCAAATGAGCTGTCAATCCCACGCCAGTGACTTTTGCATTACCATCGACAGAGCTATTCCTCACCTTAGCCGGATATTCTTGATATCACTTTCGTCTCTCGCGACTCATTCCGCTGCCGACAAGTTGGACTGCAGTCAGTGAAAAATATTTTTCTCTTTTGTCCCTCAATATGAAAAATATTTTTCACTGAAAAGGATTTTGACATATCTACGATCGCGAAAAATGGGGACCATCTTGCCACGGGGGCATATCATAATGATTTTTCAACAGATGCGCGTCGAATTCGTAATGGCATAAAATTTGCTCAATCACTTCCAATCATGCGCATGATTGGAAGTGATTATTCGTAATCGTTAACAGTAACGTAACCTACGTCGGCTAATACTACCATGTTTAATGGTGGTGCTGTGCCTTTGGTGTGGCCGCCGTTCCGTTAAATTTTATCGAAGCAATACTGCCCCGTACAGCCGGTGTTCGTTGCTCTTCTAAGGAAAGAAACCTATGGCTCAAGAAAAAGGTTCATCAGGTAATCTCGTACTTTACACCTCTTCGTCGATTGTTTTATTGTTCGTCGCTCTCGGCATGTTCCTGCCAGATCAAACTGCGGCAGTGGTTAATAAGGTATTTGCCTTTTTAACCACGGACTTTGGCTGGTTGTACCTCCTTTCCGTAGCTATATTCTTAGTAGTAACATACGGTATCGCATTTAGCCGTTATGGTACGATAAAACTCGGCCGAGATGATGATCAACCGGAATTCACAAATTTCCAATGGTTTGCCATGCTTTTCGGAGGCGGCATGGGGATTGGACTGGTTTTCTGGTCAATAGCCGAACCCATAATGCATTACCTCAGTCCACCAGTTGGCACTGCAGGCACCCCCGAAGCAATGGCAACAGCCATGCGCATCGTCTTTTTCCATTGGGGAATTCATGCCTGGGTGATTTTTGCCATCTGTGGCTTGGCTCTCGCCTACTTCCAATTTCGTCGCGGCCTGCCCTTTCTCATTAGCTCGGCCTTTCACCCATTAATCGGTGACAAGATCTACGGGCCAATCGGAAAAGCCATAGATATTCTCTCGGTTTTTGCGACTGTTTTCGGTGTTGCAACCAGCCTCGGACTTGGCTCTAGTCAAATTGCCACCGGACTTCAATACATTTGGGGAATCAAGACATCTCCGGGAACCATTGCTATTATCATTGCCGTCATCACTATCCTCTTCACTCTTGCCACAATATCCGGTTTGCATAAAGCAATGCAGTTCGCCGCAAACCTCAAGATATGGCTATCAATTGGTTTTATGGTCTTCATCTTCCTTTTTGGGGGAATGATCGGTATACTCAACACCTTCACCGGTACTCTCGGCTCGTATCTTCAGAGTTTTATAGGCCAAACCTTATGGATGGACAATGTCAAGTGGATCACCGGTTGGACAGTATTCTACTGGGCCTGGTGGATTGCATGGGCCCCTTTTGTCGGACAGTTCGTCGCTCGCGTATCCAAAGGACGCACTATTCGAGAGTTCATTCTTGCCGTTACCCTTTTGCCGGTAGGTTTTTCCTTCATGTGGCTGGCAATTTACGGCGGCGCCGCGTTTCAACTTGATCAGATCAGCAATGGAGCAATCAAAGCTGCAGTCAATGCCGATTATACCACCGCCTTCTTCGTCACCCTAAAGCAACTGCCTCTCTATTCGCTGACAGGTCCTTTGGCCATCATTTTGATCGTAGCCTCGTTTATCGGTGCAGCAAATTCTGCAACCTATGTTCTGGCAATGCTGACATCTGGGGGAGACATGGACCCCAGCAAAAAACTCAGGGGGTTTTGGGGGATCGCTCAAGGTGCCATCACCATCATGCTCATCCTGGTTGGAGGTACAGCGGGGCTTAAAGCCCTGCAAACAGCCTCTATCGCCGCCGCGTTTCCCTTCATGCTTATCATGCTCGTAATGTGTTACAGTATTATTGTTGCATTACGTCAAGATTGGAAATCTGAGAAAAAGTAACTTCAGATCCATCCACCCGAAGTTGTACCCAGTCCCTTCAAAAAACTGATGTTTTCGGAGAGACTGGGTCGTTTCCTGGAGATGCCGGCAGACCTGTCATGTTCAGAAACAGTATCATAAAGACAGAGATAAGAGGCGTATGATATCTATGATCAAAGGAAAAACCGTCCATCTCATCGGTTGCGGTGTCCTGTCTCTGGATATCAAAAGGATAGCGACAAACTTGTCATTGCAGTTGAAAACGACCTTTTTGCCGGCAGGACTTCACGAAAAACCAATAGAACTGCACTCAAGGTTACAGGAAGCAATCGACATAGCCGGAAAAGACGAGGAATGCTCGCGAATTGTTGTGGGATACGGCATCTGCGGGAGAGGGACAGTGGGCATCCAGGCCACCTGCGTCCCGCTGGTATTCCCACGGGTGCACGACTGTGTCGCATTGTTTTTGGGAAGTGATCAAGCATATAAAAAAGAATTCAACAAATGTCCTGGAACATTTTACCTGACTGCCGGTTGGCAGCACGCCAAGGGAAATCAGGGGAAGCACAAAGACAAAACCATCTGGATCGGCTCGGAATCCATAGGATGCCAGGCCCTGCGGGAACAATACGGTGCGCAAGGAGCCGAGCGAATCATCGATTTTTTCAGCAGTTGGCAGAAAAACTACAAGCGAGCTGTCTTTATCGACACCGGACACGACAACTCGGAAAAATATTCCCGCAAGACACGGGCGATGGCCGATGAGTACCATTGGCAATATGAGGAAATACCCGGAAACGACAACCTCATGCGGCGACTGCTGACTGAAGAGCAGAGTACTGAAGACATTCTTGTCGTTCCACCCGGTCATTGCACAATCTACTCTGCCTTTAAGGACCAGCTCGATTTTGCCCCCATCGCAGGCACACTGGACAGCTGTTCCATCGCTTCCCCTAACGTTGCAAAATACGAAGAAAACCTGCCGGACGATAAGAGATCAGTGACAAAGTCGTCAATCCGTTACGGCCTGGGGATTGATGCCGGCGGTACCTACACCGATGCAGTCGTTTATGATTTTCAAGAAAAAAAAATACAGTGCAAAAGCAAGGCATTAACAACTAAATGGGACTTTTCAGTCGGTATAAACAATGCCCTTGCCGAATTAGACCAGGATACCTTGTCACTCGTTGAACTGGTCTCAGTGTCGACAACTCTTGCCACCAATGCCATTGTCGAGGGTCAGGGGCAAAAGACCGGATTGCTCTTCATGAACAATGCCGCCTTGACCTCCGGCGACATCATCGGCCACTCTCCTGCGAGAAAGATAAAAGGCTATATCAATATCAGCGGGCAAGAACTGCTCCCGATTGATGAGGAAGAAGTCCGGAGGGCGGTGCGGGAAATGGTCGATCAGGAAGGAGTGACCGCCTTTGCCGTATCCGGGTTTGGCGGTGCAGTCAATCCCGCCCATGAATTGCGGATAAAGGAGATAATTGAGCAGGAAACAGGGCTGATCGCCTGCTGTGGCCACGAACTCTCCGATCTCCTTGACTTTTCCGTCAGAGCGCAGACCGCTGTCCTCAACGCCAGAATAATACCGCTCATTATCCGCTTTTTTCGAGAAATCGACGCGATACTGAAACAACGCTCGATAGCCGCTCCTGTCATGGTGGTGAAAGGAGATGGCACGCTGATGTCTGTCGCCATGGCGAGGGAGCGTCCGGTTGAAACCATATTATCGGGACCTGCTGCCAGTGTTGCCGGTGCTAAAATGTTGACCGGCCTGCGTGACGCATTGGTTGTCGACATGGGTGGCACTACCTCCGATATTGCTGAGATCCGTAACAATTCGGTTGCGGTCTGTGCACGTGGGGCGCGCGTTGGAGGATTTGTCACCCACGTCAGGGCGTTGGACATGCGGACCGCCGGCCTCGGAGGCGACAGTTTGATCCGCTGGAAAAAAGGTGAGCTGAGTATTGGACCGAGGCGAGTCACCCCTTTAGTTTTGGCGGCCAATCTCGATCGGAGCGGAATACTTCGGGCTGTATCCCGCTTTGATCAAAATTCCTGGTCGCATCTTGAGCAGGTGATATTGTTCGCGACGCAGGGGACGGACTATTGTCTTCAGCCGACCACCAGGGAATTGAAGATAATTGAACTATTGCGCAATCATCCACATACCCCTGAGGAGCTGGCTGCTGCCCTTGGTGTTGTTTCGAGCACCTTCCTCCCCACAGAGCGGCTGGAAGAGTGGGGTATGATCCAGAGGTGCGGCCTCACACCTACCGATCTGCTCCATGCCAGGGGCGACTACCAGAAATGGGATCCAGGTCCTGCGCAGAGACTCCTCGAAATCCTGTCGCTTGTTTTTAAGAAACCCATTGTGGAGCTGGTGGAAGAACTCCTGGAAAAGGTAAAAAAATCCTTAGCGTTGGAGCTACTTCAACATCTGATTTTTGATCACGAGCGACAATCCGGCGGCTCCGAAAAAAATGGATCGGATGAAGCCAGGATGACATCGTCAACAGCTCAGCATCTCATAGATTGTATGCTTGAGCCATCCCTCAATTCCAGATATGGCATCAGAGCGGATTTCCACATTCCTGTAGTCGGCGTAGGAGCACCAATCGCTTTCTTCCTGCCTGGTGTTGAAAAAAATTTCAACACCAGAGTCATCGTCCCGCCGGATGGAGATGTCGCCAATGCCCTGGGGGCAATTACCAGTCATATCGCCATTCGCCAAAAACTGGTGATCAGCCCGGACGGTACCGGCGGCATGGTCGTGGAGGGAGTCGCCGGCAACCATACCTTCGCTGATCTGCAGACAGCCCAAACCTGGGCTGTGCAATACTTGACCCAGAATGTGCGCAGCCAGGCGATCAAGGCCGGGACAAGCGTACGGGATGTGGTAATTGCCATCGATGATCGAATTGTCAATACTGCGCAGGGCATTCCTCTCTTCATCGAACGGGCAATCTCGGCAACTCTTACCGGCAATCCCGACTTGGTCGAACAAGGCAATTGATATTTAATTCCTTGCCTTCGCTGACTTCGCATCGCTTGTTCATTTTCATTTGCTTGTTATTATGTCACAGTGAGGCTGGTAAATTTCATTTCGAATATTCTTCCCAAGGACCAAATGGCAAAGAAACGTTCGCCCCAATTACCTCTCGGCAGGCCAATAGATATTGGTAATATCAATTTTATTTCCGTCCTCGATAACTTCGATGATGGCGTAATAATTTCCGATTGCAAAGGTAATATTCTCTATTACAACCAAGCGCAGGCCTCTATTGATGATCTAGACCCCAAAGCAGTCATCGGCAAGCATGTCACTGAGATATATCAACTTTCTGGCGACACGAGTCTCATCATGCATTGCATCCAAAGCCGTTCTTCGGTGCGGCACCGGACATTTTTTTACAAGACCGTCCATGGAAAAATAGCGCATACCATTCACAGCGTTTTCCCCCTGCTCGATCAAGAGCAAATCGTTGGTGCGATCTGCTTTGTGAGAGACTACAACATTCTCAAAAACACAGTCCCCCACACACCCGCTCCGGTCATGCAGCCTCAAAAGGCCAACGGCACTCGCTATACATTCGCGGATATAATCGGGTCCAATCCAGACCTTATTCGCTCTATAAATACCGCCAGAGAGGCTTCAAACTCGAAGTCTCCTATATTGTTGATTGGTGAAACCGGCACCGGGAAAGAATTATTTGCGCAATCTATTCACAACCACAGCTCAAGGAATGGACAGAGCTACCTTGCCATCAATTGCGCAGCAATTCCGGAAAATCTCCTTGAGGGTTTACTCTTCGGTACCGCCAAAGGAGCGTTTACCGGAGCTATTGACCGGCCGGGAATTTTCGAACGGGCAAACGGCAGCACAATTTTTCTCGATGAATTATTGACTATGCCTTTAACCCTCCAGGCTAAGCTTCTCAGGGTGCTCCAAGAAAAAAAAGTGTGTCGCCTGGGTTCGGCAAAAGAAATTGAACTTGATATTAAACTCATAAGCTCAGTCGGTAAGCCTCCTCGTCAGGCGATTCAGGAAGGTTTACTACGAGTTGATCTTTTCTATCGTCTCGGGGTAGTCATGGTTAAGATCCCGCCACTTCGACAACGAGCCGATGATATTCAGCAATTGGTCCAGCATTTTCTTGTCAGACTCAACAATTCCCTTGGCACCAACGTGCAAAGTGTTTCTCCCGAGGCCATGGAACTTTTCTTAAACTATGCCTGGCCTGGCAACATTCGAGAAATGGAACATCTGCTGGAAGGAGCTATGAATATAGTCGGCTTGAGCGATCAAATTGAACTTAAACACTTTTCAGCAGCTTTTGACACAATGAACATTCTTTATGAATGTCAGGAAGAAACCGCCCCAATTTTACCCCTCCCCGTTCCAATGAATCTGCAGAGTTCTGCAGAAAATACGGTGCCACTCCTACATCTTGCCGCGCAATCCAAAAGTCTCCAGGCTGAGCAGAATGAACAAGAGAAACTTGCCCTGACGCGCGCACTGGTCGCTACCAATGGCAACGTCAGCAGGTCTGCAGAACTGTTGGAAATTTCTCGCCAGCTCCTTACATACAAAATGAAAAAACATGGCTTAAGAAGACAGTCGTTTGAATAACCCCCCCCCCGAACCTTTCGTTGTACAACATATCACTTCTCCCTGCCGAACTCGCTTGACGTTCAA
>AMFJ01036268.1_pt1 | contig 10233 bp, 10 predicted proteins | sample 427208 | NCBI WGS metagenome assembly AMFJ01 (sample SAMN02954298, study PRJNA114691) | groundwater metagenome | biome: aquatic; feature: subsurface aquifer; material: sediment; isolation source: subsurface aquifer sediment | place: USA: Rifle, CO | collected 2008-08
ATAAGGAGGAGGGATATCATCTTGCGATCAAGCTCAGTTAACTTGGCTTTTTCAGTCGTTCCTCCTGACAAAGCGTTTTCTCGTGGATGGTTTTCCTCGCCGATTAAATAGGTGCGCGGAAATTGTATAAAGCCTAGGCCGACAAAAATATCCGAAGAAGCAACGTACTCACCGTAGCGGGTGAAAAACTTTTGCAGCATTTCGTTGTAGCTAAAAATATCTTTACTGATGAAGCAAAGGAAAACATCTGCATATCCGTCTGAGCGCATGACAATCGGAGTATAAGCATCAGCATTAAGATATGCGTATATTTCCTGCTCCTTCTCTTTTGAAAGGCCGGCAAATTTAAGCCAATAGCCCCAGAAAAATGAATAGTCAGCCTTATCATAGTCAATAAAGGCCCAAAAGTGCTTTATAACACCTCGTTCCATGAGCTGCTCATAGTGGTATTTAACAACCTGAGGGGACGTGCCGATAGCGCGGGCAATCTCGGAGAAGCTTGCGCGGCCATTTTGGTCAAGCTGAAAAAGTATCTTTTTGTCAAGTTCTGTGACGTTCATTTTTAAAAAAATATAATAATACTCTAATTTTAGAGTATTATTTAAAAAAATACAAGAAATCTATTGTAGATATATCATTTAATGTCATAATAATGTCATAAGATGCATAGAAAGGAACTATGTTATCCCAAACCTTGCAAGGGTTAGAAAGAGAGAAGTTTATAAATTAATTAAAAATAAAATATATATGGATAAAAATACAAAAATGATCGTCGGTGCTGTTATAGCTATTGTGGTGCTATGGGGAGGATATGCGCTTATGGGGAAGCAAAGCGTGCCGGCAACGAATGAACCGATAAAAATCGGCGTTGCAACATTCTTGAGTGGAGATCTCGCGGCATTAGGGGAGAACATCGTAAATACTGCACAGTTGGCAGTGGACGATATAAATGCAAAGGGAGGTATTAACGGGCGACAGGTGCAAATAATCGCCGAAGATGCAAAGTGCGATAGCAAAACAGGATTGTCGGCTGTATCTAAGCTGGTAAACACTGACAATGTTAAGTATATCGTTGGCGGTATGTGTAGCAATGGCACTATAGCAGCAGCACCTGTTGCGAATGAACATAACGTCGTCCTGATGACACCGGTCACTGGCGGGCGAAATGTAGACGAAGCAGGAGAATACATCTTCAGAACAGCAAACTCAGACCTTTTGGCGGGACGCAACATTGCAGAAGCAATGGCAAAAAAAGGATATAAGAAGGTGGGCGTGATTGCTGAAACAACCGAATATACAATCGATATAAAGAAGAGCTTTGAGCAACGGGCAAATGAATTAGGGCTAACAGTTGCGGTTGCCGAAGAATTCCAGCCAAATACGACGGACTTTAGAACAATTGCAGCAAAGATAAAGGGTGAGAATTTGGAAGCAGTGTTGGTTGCGTCGCAGACAGGCATTAGTGGAGGCAACTTGATCAAGCAGATGAAGAGCCTTGGTATAAATGCTCCTGTATTCTCAGACTTCCTCTTGGTGTTGAATGGGGATGTTAAAAAGATTCTCGGCTCGTTTGAAGGAATCTATTTCGCTGATCCTTCTTATAACGCGGACAATGCAGGGCTTAAGAACTTCTTCGCAGCATACAAAGCAAAGTACGGAAAAGATCCAGTAGCGCCATTCCACAGCGCAGCAACGTACGATGATGTACAGCTACTCGCTACTGCAATAAAAGCTGTAGGTGACGACAGTGTGAAAGTACACGATTGGTTAACGGCAAACGTAAAGAGTTACAAAGGATTTATGGGAACCTACTCCATTGACCAGAACGGAAATTCAGATCTCGGATTTACGGTAAAGGTCGTAAAGGATGGAGTGCCAACAGATATGTAAATGAAACTAAAAAATCCGCCTCGGCGGATTTTTTAGTGGATGCTATGCTTTTCCCATTTCCCAAAGCATTTCAAAAAATGCGCGGTAGTTGCTTGCAACTCGTTCTGATTTAACGATGTACACAAGGGGTGGTGTGAGAAATGTATAAAAAGAAACACTATCCTTTCTAATAATCATATGTGTCTCACCCTTAGGAAGACTACTCATAAAGCGGTACTCCTGATGGGCAAGTGTGCCGACGTACTTCTGATAAAGCGGTCGCTCGTCAGCAGTCCCGAGATATTTTATCCGCGCCTTTTTTCTTGCGCGTATTGCGAGGTACGGAGCGAGTGTATCTCCCATAAGTTCGCTAAACGCTGCTGTTGCACCGCCGATAATATATTCCTCCGCCCCCTCTTCTTCGGACTGCGCGCGTAAAAGCTCGTATTCCTGTATTGCTCGCGTGCCTTGGATAACCTCAAAGTCTTGCTCGTTGCCAATAGCACTTATCTGGTTAAGCGATCGGGCAAGATCGCTAGCGGCGAGCGCTTTTTTCCTGCCAATAGTCTCGATTATTTGAGGAGAGTGTGCTTTATATTTTGTCTGCTTCCCGCGGAGTACTTCCTCGATAAGACCCTCACGAATAAGCGCGGGGAGGGCGGTATAAACGTACTGCCGATGTAGCGATGTTATTGAAGCTATTTGCGATACACCAGCTTCAGAGCCACTTTGAAGAAGATGGAGATAAATAAGCGCTTCGTTACGGGAAAACCCAAGCGTAACAAGCTCAGCAATAAGGGCGTTTGCGTGCTCTTCGCTGATAAGCGATTTTTGAGATGGGTTTCTAAGTGTCATAAATTATATAACACTATACAATAAAACATAGTATTTTGCAACACATTTTGGTATAAAAATATGACATAAAATAGTTGACAAATAAGGATATTTGTGAGAATATACTACTATAATCAAGATAAGCAAAACATCTTATAAACAGTATATGAATAATAAAAAATTAGTAATTGCATTGATGGCCATCGTAGTTGTTGGCATAGCAGGTACGTATTTCTTCAAGGGGAATGGCGCGGCTACGGAAAATGAGGCAGGTGACGTAATAAACATCGGAGCAATTCTATCCCTTACGTCATACGGCGCGAGTGATGGAGAAAGTATCAAGAATGGACTTGAACTAGCAAGAAAAGATTTAATAAAGGAGAACATAATTGTAAATATAGATTATTTCGACGACGGCACTGATCCAAAGCAAGTTGTATCAGGAGTGCAGTATATGAAGTCAAAAAATATAGACATCGTGTTTGGTCCAATTTGGAGCTATCTCGGAGATGCGGCGCTTGCCGTAGTGGGAGGGTCAAATATAACATTGCTCGCCCCTTCATTAACAAGCGAAGTAGTGCAGCAGGCTTCATCGCAAATAGTATTTGGTCAAGCAAAGAACGCAGAAAAATTACCAGCGACAACCGCTTGGATGCAAGAGAACAATATTAAGAAGCCGGCAATCATCGTAAATCAGATAGCATGGGGGAATGTACATGCTACTATGTTTGCCGAGGCAGTTAAAAATGCGGGCGGTATTGTGGTGTTAAATGAAGAGATCGGGTTTGGAAAAGAAAAAGAAACGTTGCCAGGGCTTATTGTAAAGGCAAAGTTTTTGGGAGCTGACGCAATATTGTGGGCAGGGTCAAACGACGGAGAGGTGATTATCATAAGCGAAATGCAAAAGCTTGGTATGAAGATGCCACTCTTCGCGGACGAGGGCGTGATGACAGCGTTTAACAGTGGGCTTATTTCAAAAGATATAACAGTACCGGTGTATACGTGGAACAAGGCAATGCACCCCGAGTTCGTTGCTAAATTTAAGGCTGAATATAATAAAGAGCCAGATCATTATGCAGATGCAGCATATGATATGTTAATTGCGGCAGCAAAAACAGTGAGTAAAAATGGAACGAGTAATCTCAAGGCAAACCTAAACAGCCTTAACTATACTGGCTATGCAGGGACATATCAGTTTGATGAAAAGGGCGATATTAAGGGAGGAGATTGGAAGGTTGTAAAAATAACAAAATAATAATCCACTAAAAAATCCGCCGAGGCGGATTTTTTAGTGGTGATTAAATTATTTAAGCAAATTCCACATAGTTTCGAAGATGGCTTTGAGGCCGTCATAAATTTTCTTACTTTCGATAATTAAACCCAAATCTTCTTTATAGGAAATGATGCCCACTTTATTGTCTCCATAGATCTTTATCTCAATATCAAAAATCTTGAAAGCGGCATCGGAGACGAACTTCGTTGTTGTAATAGCGTTTTCGCGCTGATGTTTTGAAAACTCTCTATTTGCAGCGGTATCAGGGACAATAGCCCGAGCCCATATTTTGCGCTTAACGCGTTCGGGTAAATAATAGCCTTCGAAATAATCTTCACTCAAGTTGATGTACGGGTAGGGGAATAGCGTGAGTATTTCTTGGTCAGGATACTGGAGTGTATCTTCGAAAACTTCCTTTACCCCCTCGAGCCCCTCAAAGTATTTGATCTTAGGCTTTTTATCCAACAGGTTCATGAGCGAAAGGAGCTCGGGCATGGCCTCTTCTATTGATTGCTTCTTCGCCTCGAGTGCCTCGGGGATTTTTTTAGGACTCTCAGCATAAAAAACAGTGCGCTTCTTAAGGCGGCCTTGGCTCACGAGTCCGCGCCGTTTAAGGAGCTCTATTGTTTCATAGACAGTGGAGCGTTTAATGCCCGTCTTTTTTACAAGTTGAGCAATCGTTGCTTCGCTCAATTCTAAAAGGGCTAAATAAATATCAGCTTCTTTTTTAGATAGGCCCGCAGCCTGTAATTTCTTTGAAATCATATATTTGATGTAAAAGTGACGATAATTCCGTCACTACTTTAAATATACAATAAGTGACAAAAAAGTCAATGTTTAAGGCATAAAAGCGATATGCTTATAATAATTATTTTTTAAATTAAATACATAAATTGACCAATTGACACAATATTGATAACGTGTTGTTGTAAGGTTTAAATAACAAAAATAATAAAAAATATATGAACAAAAACAAAAACATCGTTATCGCATTCGTAGTTGTTCTCGTGGTGTTGGTCGCAGGGTATGTGCTCAACAGCAATCAGCAGGTTGCGCAAACAAATGAGCCGTATAAGATAGGCTATATAGGACCTATGACAGGGGGCGTGGCGATATTAGGAGAAGAGGCTTCTAAGTCAATCCAAATTGCGGTTGATGAAGCAAATGCAAATGGAGGAATAAACGGACGACAGATCGAGTTTATCGTAGAAGATGACCAGTACGATACAGCGAAGTCAATCAGCGCATACGAAAAATTGGTAAACAGTGATGGTGTTGATACGATTGTCATGTCTACCTACGGAGGCGTTATGGCCTTGGCAGAGCGGGCAAAGAACGACAATGTGATGATTGTTGATTCCTTGGATTGTGATCAGGCACTCGCCAATCTTCCAGAGAACATTTTCTGTATTGCTAAGGAAACAAATGACTTGGCAGATGTAATCGCTGACTATGCAAAGGAACAGGGATATAAGAATATCGGAATCTTGCATTCTACAGTTGATAACTTCATGCAGTCTGTTTCTGATGAATTCGTAGTACGCGTAGGTGATAAGGCTTCTGTGCAGGTAGAGAGCTACCAGCCAGGAACAACCGACTTCAAGACATCATTGCTTAAGTTCAAGGATAAGGATGCAATCGTATTTCTTGGATATGATGAAGTCGGAATTGCTATCAAAGAAGCAAAGAGCTTGAATGTAGGTAAGAATTACTTGACGATTCCTACTGTTGCAACTACGCCTTCTATACAGGCAGCTGCAGGAAAGGCAATCGATGGTATTCACTTCTCATTCTATGCTCCGCTTGAAGCAAACCCAGTTGCTACAAAGTTCTATAGCGACTTCAAGGCAAAGTATGAAAGAACTCCTTACGTTTTTGTCGCAAGCGACCAGGCATATGACGCAGCAAAGATCTTGATTACCGAGGTATTGCCAAAGGTTACTGCTGATACAAAGGCAGAGCAGTTGAGCCAGAAGATTACCGCCATGGAAAAGGTAAAGAACTTTAAGGGGGTAACAGGGACACTTACTATGAAGGCTGATGGCCGAATAAGTGGAATCCTTGTACGCTTGTTCAAGCTAGAGAACATGATGCCAGTGTTTGTTGGAAAATAACACCGGAGTACATGACAGTTAAATAAGCAACTAAAAAATCCGCCTCGGTGGATTTTTTAGTGGGACACTCTTTTCCGAGCACCCACATGGATTCGAAGATGGCTTTGAGGTAGATATAGGGGTAGTAAATTATGTATAGTGTGTTAATATGACGGCATAAAGCGTCATTTTTCGAGATAGATAAAACATAGGGAATAAAAGGGTGGAGTGCTCGCTTGGTTTAAAAATGGCGAAGTGGGGTGAACAAAATTAAGGATTAATGGTACAAACAATATGTTAAGTAAAAAGCAATTCGAAGAGATACGGGCAGGCCTTTTACAATTGGAATTTACCGATAATGAAATTGCAGTCTATGTATCTATATTACAAGATAGGGGTTCAAGTATCCCGTCCGTTGCAAAAGAAACTGAGCTGAGTAGAGGGACTGTATATGACGTTGTGGAAAAGCTAAAAGGCAAAGGGTTTATAGCGGAGGCGAAAAAAGGTAAAAAAAGAAAATTCGTTGCTGAAAATCCGAATAATAAGTTGTATCTCTTGCTCGATGAAAAACATCGAGACTTGCAGCGGTCTAAGCAGATAGTAGAGCAGATTTTGCCTATCTTGAATGTGTTCACTGAGCAGGATGCTTTCCGGCCACAAGTGAGGGTATATGAAGGCGAGAAAGGATTTAGGCAGATATGGGATGAAGTTTTTTCCTATGAAGGGAAAAACTTTCTGAGCATTACTAGAGTTGAGACATTTTTAACATTTATGGGACAGGAGTTTCTTGATGAGTTGCAGGAGCGAAAAGCAAAACTCGGGATTACGAGCCGAGCCATTAATGAGGATTCAGCGGCTGGGCATCGTACGCAAGATAGCGATAAAAAATATTTGCGGGAAACAAGATTGGCACCGAAAGAATTTCAGTTCCCCTCGTCCGAAATAATTTTTGGAGACAATATAGCAATGTTCTCTACACGAAAAGAAAATATTATTGTTGTGATTGAGAGTAAGGATCTTGCGGAAGCACATAGAACATATTTTGAAATGATGTGGCAATTTATCGGTAGGTAAATTCTAAAAGGGTGTACGGTCTCTTTGAAAAATTATGTGGATAAAAAAAGAAAAAATATACTAAGGGTAGGCGTTATTATTATTATTGTGATTGTAGGGCTGTATGTATTTGTGCAAAAGGGTGTAGTAGGTGAAGTATCAATAGGGGTTATATTACCGTCAACGGGCAAGGCGGCAAATATAGCAGAGGATGTAAGGAATGGCTTGGAAATGGCGAAGGGAGAGTTAACTGGCGGAAAGAAAATAAAATTAGTGTATCAGGATGATGGATGTGACCCGAAAAAGGCGATTTCTGCGTATCAGTTTTTACATGAAGTTGAAAAGGTGAATATTGTCATTGGGCCACTTTGCTCGACTGCTGCTTTGGTAGTAGCTCCGTTAGCGCAAAAGGATGGGGTCGTCATGATAACGCCTGCTTCTGCGACTGATAAGCTGAGTTCGATAGGAGATTTTATATTTAGAAATCATACACACGATAAGGCGGAGTTAGAGGCTATAGCACCGTATATAAAAGAGCGATATAAAAAAATTGCAGTTATATACGATAAAACAAATGATGCGTATGTTGAATATGATACATTTTTTAAGACTAATTTAGGCGAAAGCAACGTTGTGAGTGTGCCAGTGACCGGAGGCATGGGGGATTATAAAACAGACTTGTTAAAAATAAAGGCCCAGCTAAAAGATATTGATGCAGTATTTGTTGGGGTACTCTCTAAGGACGCGGTTACTCTTGTGAACGAAATGAATCAATTGGGAATTAAAAAACAAATACTGGGTTCAAAGTTATTAGGAACATCGGATTTTGTAAACGGGGTAGGGGTTGAGACGGCAGAGGGAATAGTATATATGGAGGCAGATTATGATAAAAATACTGAACCGAATTTTTGGAATAAATATAATGAGAAATTCGGGAAAATTCCTCCTACATGGGTGCCACAGGCATATGACACAGTAAAGATTTTAGATCTGGCGATTGCGAGTTGCGGTTCGGACAAGTCCGTGTGCATAAAAGATTATCTGCACAATCTCAAGGACTATCCCGGGGCGGCGGGAAAGTTAACGTTTGCCGCGAATGGTGATGCCATTAAGAAAATTGCAATTAAACAAGTGCAAAACGGACAATTCATAAAAATAAGTGAATAAACATAAAACCAGCCCTCAACGGGGCTGGTTTTATATGGTAGAATAAACCATTCATGCAAAAGGATTTTCGATTAGGGATTATAGTGAACGTGCTAGTATAAAAATATGAGCGAGCAAAAGGAAAAGAAAAATTACGCATTTGTAGATGGGCAAAATCTATTTATGGGCACAGCTAAGCGAGCGGTTGATCCATGGACGATAAGCCTCGCCCGTTTTCGCGTGTATCTCGAACAAAAATATAATGTCGTCAACGCTTACTATTTTTTAGGATTTGTGCAGGAAACTAATCAGGAGCTCTACGAAGAAATACAAAAGGCTGGTTTTGTGCTTATATTTAGAGAGCATAATCCAGCGATGATTGGGAAGAAAAAAGGGAATGTTGATACCGATATCATTTTTCACATTATGAAAAAGATGTATAAAAAAGAAGAGTTTGACAATATCATCCTTGTGTCTGGGGATGGGGATTATAAGCTCGTCGTCGATTTTCTCATTGAAGAGAATCGGTTCGAGAAAATACTTTTTCCATATAAAAAGTTTGCGTCTTCGTTGTATAAAAAACTAGGCTCCAAGTATTTTGATTATCTTGAAAATGGAGATATTAAAAACAAGATAGAAGTAAAAAAAGAAAAGGGCTCCTTAGGTAATTAACCGTTCGGATCCCTTTTCGTCTGAATACCTGTATTATCAGCAAATTGACAGAAAATGTCAAGAAAATGCGGAACTATGCACCAAAACTCTCTCATACAACTAAAAAATGCATCCGTGCGATACGGAGGCGTGCATGCGCTCGAAGATGTCGACGTGCATATTAATGCCGGAGAGGTTGTTGTAGTTATGGGTCCGAACGGTGCAGGGAAATCTACCGTGCTAAAGGCGCTCTATGGCATAGAACCACTCACTAAAGGATCTGTAATCTACGAGGGCACACAGATACAGCCAAAACCGCATGAAATGATAAAGCGAGGGGTGGTGTTTGTTCCGCAAGGGCGGCGGGTATTTCCAAGCCTCACGGTAAGGGAAAATATAGAAATCGGTGGCGTGGTTGCAGGTAAAAAAGGATTGGAGTTGGAAAAGAAAATTGATGAGGTAGTGGATTTATTTCCCGCATTGAAAAATAAGCTCAAACGATCGTCGGGAATATTATCGGGAGGGGAGCAGCAGATGGTCGCGTTAGCGCGAGGGCTAATGGCTGACCCTAAAATACTTCTCCTCGACGAGCCTTCACTCGGGCTTGCGCCAAAGATAGTAAAGGAAGTATTTGAAAAAATAGCTGAGATCAATAAAACAAAAGGACTTGCAGTAGTTATCGTTGAACATAATATTAAATCGATATTAGCGGTTGCGCATAGGGCATACGTCCTCGACAAAGGAAGGGTTGCGGCAGAGGGAGATGCAAAAGAAATAGCCGGGAGTGATATTCTAGAGCGAGTATTTTTGGGAAAAGAGGCGAAAGAAGAGCACACTGCTTGACTGAATAATATAATAATAGTTTAATAACTATTAGAATCTTCATATGGCGACAGATATTCTGTCTTTCGGCACATAACCTCTCAGGAAGGAAGGTTTCTATGAAACAGATCGTGGTGTTGTTGGTGCTGGTGTTCGGGTTGGTATCGGTTGCATGCGCTCAGGAAGGCGAGATTCCCGAGCTGGATAACCCGAACAATGCTCAAAAAAGGGAAAAGGCGTGGGCGCCGCTCATCCGGGCACAGTCCATTGTTGTGAAAAATTTCCCGACCGCTTACCCCGCCAACAATTCCTGGACCATAGGGTCCGGGGGGTATGAGCAAAAATTCTGGAAGGAGGAGGGGAGAGGTCGCACAGAGCTCTACGTACTCCTCTCGTTCGAAGGAAGGCTGTTCTACTGGGTGAATGACAAGCTCAGAGAGATCAAGTAATCGGCAGCCCTTCATGAAGTAAGGCCCGCGGTTTATCCGCGGG
>AMFJ01001276.1_pt1 | contig 10232 bp, 9 predicted proteins | sample 427208 | NCBI WGS metagenome assembly AMFJ01 (sample SAMN02954298, study PRJNA114691) | groundwater metagenome | biome: aquatic; feature: subsurface aquifer; material: sediment; isolation source: subsurface aquifer sediment | place: USA: Rifle, CO | collected 2008-08
CCAAGAAGAATGTTGCATGCCCGACTGATGTCTAAGGGAGCATACGGCTCATGATCCTTCATGGCGTTAAAAATCTTCGCCAGTTCATCTTGACCGAGTTTTTCTGTGGCCTTGGCGACGTTTTCGCCCAGGGAATTAAGTAGATCTCTTGCGACGATGGCTTTCTCTGATTGATCAAATCCTTGCATGCAGCACTTCTCCTTGATTGAAATACTGACAAATTGTTGTCAGGTTAATATTTTAATATGTTTTGTAATAAATGTAAAATTAAAAAACTACGATTTTGTCGTAGTTTTTTCCTGGACTCTAGAATTTATTAATACATTATAACAGCTACCGGTTTCATTTTTGCAACTACGTGTGCAATACCGTTGGCTTCAACGCTTTCGATAACCTTATCGACATTTCTGTATCTAGCGCTGTCTTGTTTGGTTACAATTGAAGATTTTGCATTATAAAGTTTTACGCCTTTTTCATTCATTTTTGCAAATAGTTCTTCTTTGCTGGAAACTGATTTTTCATTTGTATTTACTCCTTTGCCTGTTCCATGCGGAGCGGAATAAAAACTTTCATCATTTCGATCTGTCCCAACACATAGATAACCATCCGTACTCATGGAAGAGGGAATAAACACAGGTTCACCGGTTTCTTTGTAAATAGGATGGTTTGTTTTTGATGGACCGTAAGCTCTTGAAGTACTGCTACGATGTACCCAAACATCTTTTTCGAAATGATTTTCTCTGGTAATTGAGATGTGAGGGAGATCATAAACTAAATCCAGTTCAATGTCACGACCGAGAATTTCTTTGGCTGTTTGAGCAATATTATGAGTGATCACTGCACGATTGGCTGTTCCAAAGTTGGATGCTGCAGCTCGCGCGTTCATATAAAGCTTGCCGTCTTCTCCATCTCCGTCATAAGTCAAAAGTGAATCATCCTTAATCATATGTTGAGCAATTTTTTCTTGCATCTTGCTGTAAACTTCTTTTTTAGTAGTTTTGAAAGTTAGTTTTCCAAGTGCAACCATCACTGCTTGCGATAGATGCTCAGCTTTCTTTGCAGTATGGGTGTACATAGTATATTGACCAAGAATTCCGGAACCTGTATGGATTAAGAAGAGATATTGTCCTTTCTTAACTCCTAATTTCTCTGCGATTTTGGGATCAATAACATCACTTATTTTAAATAAGTCCAGAAAATGATTTCCAGCCGCACCCAAGATGCCTAGGCGGTATTTGGCAAAATGCATATAAAGTTTTGGAATAGCGTCAAAAACATCTTGGCGAGCCATTTCTTTTCCAAAAAAATTTCCACCATATTGAGTGTTCTGAAGTTCATTTTTGGTTTTTATTCCAAGAGCTTCAACGGCAGCCACTGTTCCTCTGCGACAAATTTCTACTACGGTGTCAAAAGAAACCTTCGTTCCTACGAATTTTTTCGTTGGAACAGTTTCAACTAATTTTTCAAAAAGTTTATGAATTTCTTCTTCAGATATATTATCTTCATTTAAACTTGTCTTTACTAATCTCATTCCACAGTTAGGATCAGAATCATTAACTTGAGGGAGAATGTATTTTTCGCTGACAATGGTTGTTCCAGAAGCATTTTTCCGCCCAGGCTTTGAGCAAACATCTGGCATTGCTACTGTGTGACGAAAAAGAACATCCTTATTAGATGCAACATCTTCAGATTGATCGAAAGTTTTATTTTCAGGCAAAAGATCCTCGCTCATAAAAAAACGAGCAGGCACATCCATTTTGTCTGTTTTATAATCAAACTGATGATCCGTAATTTTTTTAAGGTTTTCCATTTATTTATTTTAAGGTTTACACTTTTCCTTTTTTGAACACGCTCACAATTGAAATTTATGATTGCTTGCTCTGTGATCGCTCTCGATGATCAAAAAAGTACAAATCTTTTCCTATGTTTAATTAGAAATTTTTGTAAATCTCCTCGTACTTTTGAGCTACTTGGTTGATGTCAAAATTTTCTTGAGCAAATATTCTAGCCGCTTGTCCAATCTTTTGACAAACTTCCTTATTATTGGAAAGCCTGACTATTTCGCAAATCATTTGCTCGTTATTGCCAGTTTCAATTATAACAGAATTGTCTGAGGAGGCGAACTCTTTTAGGATTGGCAAATCCGAAATAATAACGGGCTTTTCGCAGGCCATAGCTTCGATTACAGCCAAGGGAACATCAAATTTACCTTTCATATCAGCAACAGGGAAGATCACTATGTCTGCTATATTGTAAATTTTGGGCATGTCGGAGAATGTGTCGGTAAATGTAACTTTTTCAAATATATTAAATTCTTTCAATTTAAATACCACTTCCTCTTTCTTTTTTGCATCCGCTTCATTTTTTACGCGATTGGCAAAAATAAATTTTGCGTTAGGAATTTGTTTGAATAATTCGGGAAGGGAATTGACTATATTGTCAGTTGCTCCGAGTCTTACATATTCACCAGGGTAAATTATTACAGTTTCATCATTTTTTATACCAAAGTGTTCAAGTGTCGTAATATCCTTTGGTTGTGGTTTGTATTTTTCTAAATCAATTCCAGGATAAATTCTTCTTACGTTTTCATAACCAAGTTCGTTTAATTTATTTTTGGCATAGTCAGAATAGGTAATGATGAGATCAGCAAAAAGAAGATTCTTTAAGTCTTCATTTGTCCAGATATCTTCTCTTAGGGTTGCTACGGTTTGAATGGTCTTGCTTGATTTTTTTGTTAGAAAATTTTTAATCAAAAAAGAATTAAGCCATGTGGGGGTGAAAAAATAATGATTGATGTCGTATTTTCCTCGTGAAATGAACTGGAAATAGATAGAGCGAAGTTTTTGCTGCAAATTAAACTCGGCGATTTCACTGGTAGTATAGATTCCATGCTGTACGGCATTTTGAGGCAGTTTAGGAAGAGTTTCTCCCACTTTGGACATAAGATTCATTTCCACGTCCTGGATATTTTTGGCAATAAAGTATGCAAAATTTTTAGATGCTTCATCCCAAGGCGGGGAAATGGGACGGGTGATTAATAAAATCTTCTTCATGTTTTTTAAATTTATTGTTTCTTTTTAAGAATTTTAAAATTAATTTATAATTTTAAATCTAAAATCTAAATTTCTAATGTTAAATAAAATCTTAAATCCAAATGCCAAACTTGAGATTTAGTCATTTGATATTTATTTGGAATTGGAAATTAGGAATTAGGATTTAGAATGTTTTATATATCTCTTTCTTTCTATCCTTAGTTTCAACCTGAATGGTTACCTTACCCTTTCCTTGAAAAGAAGCGGGGACATTTACTGTCTCTCCTTTTGAAACCGAAATACTTTCTTGTTTTAAAATATTTTTATCTTCTAATAACTTATATTCAAAACCTGAAATATCTGAATGGTTTTCAATCTTGAAATCCAATGACGTGTCTCTTGGATTAGTAAAATATATCATCCAGACATTTTTTGAATTTATGTCAGCCTGTTTTTCTTCTGACCATGATAGAAACAAAAAACTCACCAGAAGAAATGAAATAGTTGAAAGAATAATTAATTTATTGCTCATTATTTTGTGATTAGTTTGCTTTATGAAATACGGTGATATCATCTGCTGAATAAATTTGCCAAAAATCATTGATTCTTCTGAATTGAGCACTATCCATTCTTGGATCTACCATTATGAAATTTGTGCCCGTACCCTCAAAGCATTTTTGTGCTGCAGGAATATTTGGAGTTGAAATCATTAGATTGGTGCATTGCTCGCGAGGTTTTGTTTCATCTTGATATCTCTTAAAAAATCCACGAGAAAAGGGATAATTGTATCCTCGCATGAAGTAGAGTTTAATCCAAGCATCTCCAGAAAGATAGTTATGATCTTTTAGAACAACATCTTTATTGTCAGAATTGTCAGCTACATATTTGGAAGCTGCGTAGGTTTGAAGTGCTGGAGATGAACTGCTGCCGGTGTTTAGTGAAAGAGCATTGTCGTAGAGTCCGTTTGTGGCGATAAAGGAAATTAAAATAAAAAAACAAATTAAAAGAAGGCTTGGATTTAGATAATTCTTGTTAGACACTTTTTCTTTTAGATTAAGAAAAAGAAGCGCAAGCATATATGCTGAGATTATTGAAACAGGGAATACGATATAGCTAGCGACACGGTTAGAAGGAATATCTATAAATAGGAGCCCTGGGAAAAGTGACATTAATGTGAGCGATATTATCCATCCCATCAAAAAGACCTTATTGTATCTCTTTAATTTTTTTGTAAATGATAATAGTATTATTCCTAAAAAAGCTAGCGCAAATCTTGCTTCTCCTGCAGTCGATTTAAATTGATCAAGAGTAAGTCCTGTGCGGGTGGCTTTACTGGGAGCGCCAACTGCGGTATCAACTGCTTTTACATTTAGATAAGTAGGAGTATAGAGAAAGATTATAGAAATAATACCAAGGAAAACCACAGCCAAAACTTCTTTGGAAAAAAACAAACCAATCCAGACTTTTAAATCAGAAAAGATGGTTTTAAGATTAAATACTGCATAAATAAAAACCGTAAAGATTGAAATAAAAATAAAAACAAATGTGCTTAAATGATGAGTGTATGCAAGTCCCAAACTTAAGAAAATAGCAAAAGCTAAGATTGAAGAATCTTTTTTATTGAAAGCCTTGAGATAGAGCAATACCAGAAGGGGAATAAGTAGATTTCCAATATCATTACCAATTACGCCTCCGCTTATAAACTTGGCTTGTGGTGAAGCTAGGGAATAAAGCGGTCCAATCAAAAGTAGAGCTAAGATGGCAATTGTTTCGGAGAGCGATGAATTTTTCTCTTTAAAATCAAAAAAAGATCTTGCAACGATGAAGATAGTAAAAATTGAAATAATATGAACAAGGAAAAGCGTTAAGACTGGAAAGGATGAAAAAAAATCAGCACCAGAAATGATAGCAATAGATGCGAGCACTAAATGCTCACCGATAATAAAATCGGCTATCGGCGTAGGACCTTCAATAGTATTATTTTGGCTGATGTCACTTTCTTGATAGATTGGCAACTCTCCAGTCAGTGTTATTTGTTTGGTCCAATACATATGATGTCCAAGGTCGGTGGCGGTTGGAAAAATGGCATCTTTAAGATAAAAAGTTTTAATGAAGATAGATAAAAAAAGTATGCTTATCATTAATAAAGAGCCGCGTTTCGACATTTTTCTTTTTGGAATTTCTGATAGCACTGAATCAATTGAATGATTATCGCGATTATATTTCCAAAAAATACCAAAGCAAATTGAAGAAAAGAGAATAATTCCAGTAATTAAACTTAATCGAGTAATAAGAAAAGGTGATCTCCCTAGGATAATGGCAATAAAATCAACAATGGCAAAACTGGATCCAAAAGATAAAACAAAAAGTTCTAGAGAGGAGAACCTTTTGTACATTTTGGTGGCTAACAGTAAAAAAGCTCCAGGAACAAAGAGTACCAAGAAGAAGGTCGTGTAAAGTAATAGCTGGGAAAGTATAAACTCAAGCATATGTTAATATTTTATTTTAAAATTTTGAATATGTTGTCCAAATTGAAATGCAGCAGAAATTATAAGCTAGCGTTCTAATGTTCTTTTAATTTCTTTTAAATAAATTTGGGCAATTTTTTCCCATTTATAATTTTCTATCACAAATTGTCTTACGCCTTCACCATAAATTTCTCTCGGACTGCCGTCTTTGAAAAGCCTATTTATTTTTTGAGCATAAGCATCGGCATTTTCAGATTCAATCAAAAATCCATTTTTTCCATCCTTGATAGCATCCTTTAATCCCTCCATGTTAGATGCTAGTACTGGAAGCCTACAAGCCCCGGCCTCGATTACAGAAATACCGAAACCTTCAAGATCGCCTGAAACTCTGATGTTTGGTTGCACGAAAAGATCAGCGCTATTCCAGAGCAAATTGCGATTTTCATCGGAAATATATCCCAGCATGAACACTCGCTTGCTCATGTCGGATTTCTGTATAGCATTTTGAATATTTTCTTTATCGGGTCCGCTACCAGCTACTATGTATATGAATTTTTCATCTAATAAGGGAAGTACATTGGAAATAAACCATGCAACTCCTTTTCTTTTGGCAAGTCTTCCTGTTGTTATGATTATATTTTTATCCCCAATGCTTTTTTGTATTATTTCTTCAATATTCTGGCGAGTAGCCTCAATAAGATGTTTTTCGGTATTTACACCATTAGGAATGAAAATAAATTTATTCTCAGGTATTCCATGCTCTACTCCTATTTTTATGGTTTCATTTCCAACTGCTATTAGTTTATCAAGCTTGGGAATAAAGATCTTTGTCCAAAGCGTTTGATATATAAAGATAAGAGCTTTTTCGTACCAAACTCCCAGTGATGAAGAATTATAATTTATATCAAGACCATGAACTACCGATACAACGGGTTTGTTGGAGAAAAGTTTTATAAACCAGCCATTAATAGCAAGCATTCCACTTCCAAGCAGTACTACGTCATGTTTTGGTAGTAGCCAAAGTGTTTTCAAGAGAGAATATGGAGCAAAAAAGGGTAGGAATTTTCTTCCGCGTCTGTTTGCAATCAAAGTTATCGGAGTGAGTTGTCCGAGCCAATTTGAAAGTTCATAATTTTGGGTTTCCACGCCGCCAACTGTAGGCGGAAATGTATGGGAAACCATGATGATTTTTGGTGTGTTCATATAGACCATTTTAACTCAAAACAAGTATTTTTTCAAGTAAAATTAATTACAAAGTAGGCGTGTAATTTTTATTAATTATTTTAATTGTATTTCCTATTCAATTGTCAGCATTTCCTGACTCCTACGCTTATCGGGCGGATTTAGAAATAAGCAAAAACCCACCTCCTTGGGATGGGTCTTGCTATCAACTTAAAGCAATAAAGCCAGGCGTTATTTCTTGTATCTTTCAGCTTTAAAGAAATACATCTGATCTTCAGTAAGTTTGCGATTGGATTTGATCATGTCGGCAATAAGGGCAAAAACTAGAAATTGTAATCCAACTAAAAACATTGCGATTGAGGCTAAGAGATAATTTCTGTAGGGAGTTATCTTGAATTCCTGCGTGTACATAAAGAGAAAGTATCCAAATACTGCAATTGCAATAAGGATAAGAGCAAGTCCCGGCACTCCAAAGAATTTCATGGGTCTTACATCCCGCACGGCTTTTAAAATTATCTTAGCGCTATTGTTTACATATCTATAAATGCTGCGAACTACTCTGGATTTTCTTTCTGCAAAATAAGTAACTTCTACTGGAACCCATTTAATTTTCAAATTTTTTCCAAGAACATCAATGATAACTTCTTGGGTATATGTGAATGCTCCAGGAAGATTCAAGCGAAGGAGTGCTTCTTTGTTGTATCCACGGAATCCACAAGTTAAATCTTTAATTGGATAATTCATGAATACACCGATGAGCCAGGCTGCGAATCTGTTTAGATAATATTTGGCTGCAGGCATGTTCTTTGCCTTGTGTTCGCCAAAACGGTCTGCACTGGTCATGTCAACCTCTCCATTCAAAATCGGGTCAATGATCTTTTGGATGTCATTTGGATTAAATTGTCCATCGGCATCAATGTTGACCATAATGTCAGCTCCGTTTTCTAATGCGTTTTCAACGGCGGTTCTGAAAGTTATCCCAAGGCCTCTGTTTACTGGATGTGAGAATACGAAATCAGCGCCAGCTTCTTTTGCAACTCGAGCTGTTCTATCTTTTGATCCATCATCAATAACTTGAACAAAAACTTCATCAATACCTTCAAATGTTCGAGGTATTCTTTTGATAGTTTGTCCAAGTTTTTCTTCTTCATTAAAAGCTGGAAGATTTACGACTAGTTTCATAGTTCTGCGAATTACAAATTTAATTACAAAATATATATCGTTAAGAAATTTTTTGCTCGCCTTTCTCTTATTGCATTCGGCCGGACGTCGCAAAAATCTTTCTTAAAGATAACCTCGTTTAGATTATATCTACTTCTTTTTGATTATCAGTTGGGGATCAACACAATTGAAATCACACTTTGCGTTTTTGGTTCCTTGCTCAACTATTTCCTTTGAACAAGCGTTAACTCTTTTTTGGCAATTTTCTTTGCTTTCAGTGAAATATTTCATATTTACCTCATATCCAAAATAGGGAAGAGTTAGATATGCAATAAGGGCTATTCCCGCAAGCCAGATGGCAAATTTGATCAAATGAAACATATAATAGTTAAAAGTTCTTAAAGTCCGTAAAGTTTTTAAAGTAAAAGATTTTTTTAAATAATCCTTATGAACCTTATAGCTTTATGAACCTTATAACTGTATTATCTTCCAATTCCTTTATAAATTATTCCGAGATCTTCGATGGCCTTTTTGTTTAAACAGTTTCTTCCATCAACAATAGCCTTTATTCCATGTTTTTTAAATAAGGCAGGGTCAATTTCCTTAAATTCCTTGTGATCTGTTGCCAAAATCAAAGCATCTGATTTCTCTAGGAGTTCCTCTAAAGATTTTTCAGTTGAATGTTTTTCGGTGTTGGGATCAAAAATCAGAACGTTGGCCATATGACGCTTTAGATATTTTATGATCTTAAGCGCAGGTGATTCGCGAAGGTCGGCTACGTTTGCTTTATAGGAAATTCCCAAAAGCCCTACATTTGTTCCGTTGAGTGGCATCTTCACCTTGTTTAATGCATCCTGCATAAGCTCCACTGTGTATTCAGGCATGGAGTTGTTTACTTTGCGGGCAATCTTAAGGAATTCATGATCAAATCCGGAAGCTTTAGCTCTTTCAATTAAATAGTAGGGATCAACTGGAATGCAATGTCCTCCAACTCCGCATCCTGGCCAGTGCGGCATAAATGCGAAAGGTTTGGTTGAAGCTCCTTTGATTACGTCAGTTACATCAATACCAAGCTTGTCGAAAGATTTAGCGAGTTCGTTAACAAAAGCAAGGTTGATGTCGCGGAATGAATTTTCCATGATTTTCGTAGCTTCTGCTTCACGGACAGATTTCATTGGCATGATAGGTGCATCGATAACGTTTTCATAAAAAGTAACTGAAGTTTTGAGTCCTTGCTCGGTAAAAGATCCCACTACACGTGGAATATTGGTTACATTCCATTTCGGATCTCCCGGGTTGATTCTTTCTGGACAATGAGAAAGTTCATAATCTTTTCCGACTATTAATCCTGCTTCGGCAAAAATAGGCTCAACCACTTCTTCACAAACACCAGGGTTGATGGTTGATTCAATTATTACTAATTGCCCTGGGTTTAAGTTTTCAACAATAGTTTGCGTGGCAATTTTTACCGGAGTCAAATCTGGCATGAATGTTTCATCTACTGGCGTAGGAACACATACGATAACAACATCAGATTTTTTAATCACAGAAGGATCGCTGGTTGCGGTGAGATTAATTTTTGGAATGTTGATTTCCAGAAATTCTTCCTTGATAGGGCTTTTACCGCTGTTTATAATTTCATTTTTTTCAGTATCATTCTCTAGCCCGTATACTTCATATCCTTTGAGAGCGCACTGTACGGCTAGAGGTAGGCCAACATAGCCAAGGCCAACAATGCAAACAGTTTGTTTCTTTGATTCCATGTAAATATGTGTTTGTTATTTAATATCTATCATTTTAAAGCATGAAGGGATATTTTACAAGAAATAAAAGGTCTTATACCTAGGGCATGCGCCCTGAGCCCTGCGGGCTTACGCAGCAAAACTGCGCAGTATTAAAACTTTTGGTATCTGCGTTCGCTCGGAAATGAAAAATAATTTTCATTTCGCTCGACTTCACTTGATAATGAGCTTGACAAATATCTGCTTATAAGGTATTATTTATTGTTAATATATTTTAAAGATATATACTTATGCATAAGAAAATGGATAAAGGGGAGATAATGTTTCATGTTGCAATTCCTTTGATTATAGCTACAATTATATCAGTAATGGGATATTATTCCGTTATTTTAACATTATCCTTAGTTCGTTGAAGCGATTCGATTAAAACTCAAATAGCAATCTTTTAATGGAGGAAGAAAAAGATGGGATCTGAAATAGATGATGCGTTGTGTGGTCCGGTGTATGTCCTTTCTTTTATTCTCGTTCTAATTTTCGTCGCTCTTATTATCTTAGGGATAATGTTTCACCTTGAGATATGGGACGAATATTCGGACGCAGCATTGGATGTGGCATCTGTGCTTTTCGGTTCAGGTTTGGCTGTGTCT
>AMFJ01037045.1_pt1 | contig 10221 bp, 8 predicted proteins | sample 427208 | NCBI WGS metagenome assembly AMFJ01 (sample SAMN02954298, study PRJNA114691) | groundwater metagenome | biome: aquatic; feature: subsurface aquifer; material: sediment; isolation source: subsurface aquifer sediment | place: USA: Rifle, CO | collected 2008-08
CCCCGTTGAAAGGGCTTCAAGGTGAATGCCTCTTCTACAGTAAGGTGTCTGTGTCCAAGCCTGTTAATCAGGGTGGGTGCAGGTATTTTCAGTCTCCTTGACCACTGATTCAGGTTGAGTGTTTCCCCTAAGTACTTAATAGGTCGATTCAGTCGGGTGTTGTTAGCTTGCGCCTCTTTATCCGACCAAATACAGTTCCCCTTGTAGTATCCAAGTGAGCTGTCTATACGATCTATGGTGTGTTGTCCGGTAGGACGCTTCCCCATATCCTGCAAGAAAGCCTCAAACGAGTTTCGCCACTCAACACAGACGTATATTCCACGTGCTCCGTACATATAGTACTTAGTGGAATTGGGGTTATGGCAACGTGCCTTCATTGCTTGCCATGTGCCGTACTCAGGAGTTCCGCTTCCTGCATGGGTAGCCCGTTTCTTCAATGCAACAGTACGGAGGCACCCACATGAGAGTGTTTTAAGTCCCCTCAACTGGGTACCGCGTACCGTTACAGAGCGTCCACAGACACAAAGGCATACCCAATACCGCTCACCATTTGCACGCCTGTCTGGTGACAGGCTTATCACGGTCAATGAATTAAAAGCCTGTCCTGTGATATCTATGAACGAAGGCATTACGCTCCTTTAGCAAGTTTCTTAGCAACTGTGGTTAATACAGTCCCAAGGATTTCAACTTCATCCAGCTTGTCTGGTAGCTTATTGTTGAACTCCATTACTTTGGTACGGATACCGTCAAAGGAATACCCTGCATCAAGTAGAGTCATGGCGAAACGAAGAAGCGTATTGTTTCGTCCTCCTTCATTGGCTTGGTTTAACAACCACCTTTCCAGGTTGTCCATGGATTGCTGGGAATTCATCAACTGCTTGCGCTCTTCGTTCTTGCTGGTCTTCGGGATGAAGGGCAAGGCATCGAGCACATCACCGTCGTTGTATTCAAAGTGACCGTTGTTGGACAGCCATTTGCGTGAACGCTGGTTGGTGGCGGTATCTACCTCAAAAGGTAACCACTCATAGATATTGGCCATGAACTCTTTGTAGTCCCTGGCGTCCATCTGCAGCTCGTAGTTGATGGGCAGAATGATGCGGAAGCGGTTCTCTTCGTCTGTGTGGCGCTTGGTTGTGTACAAGAGAAACTTGTAGTTCTTCAACAGCAGCTTGGCCGTACTGATATTCACACCACCGTCCACGTCGATCACTGCCAGGTTAAAGCCTGGAATACAGTTCTCTTCGTTTCGGTAGCCACCATTGAGATGGTGAGCCACCCAATGCAAACCCTCTGCTTGTGTCAGCTTGTGCAGCTGATCAAACGGAGCGTACTCATTGCGGTAGTCGGAAACAATATCGGTGCTGTAGCTGATCACCATCTTGTTCAAGTCGCTTTCCTTGAGGGTTTCGCCCCGCAGGAATTCAATACCGTCCGAGAACGATTTCTTGATGATGATGTTGTTCTTGTACCCATAGGCCGTAGCCAGAGTCATCAGCTCATTTTTGTAGCCTGAGCCACCCTTGTAGAAGGGCAAATCCTCTGCCAGGTCCGCTTGCGTCACATCCTGCCCTACGGCAGCGATGTACTTGGCCAACTTTACCCAGGGCTTGTCTCTCGACAGCAACTGGACGAAGGCATCCCCTGAGTCCTCTGCCAGCTTGATGGCATTGTGGACATGCGCTTGTGTGACTTCTGGGGAGTCGTCAATGAAGGCATAGGCCCCTGCCAGTTTGAGCACCTTGAAGTTGCGCTCTGAAAGCTCACGCTTTTGGATTTCCTGGTGTTCTGGCAAACGTGCTGCACGGGCTTCACAGATCAGCTGGTATTCGTTGAGCATCACACAGGTGTCTTTGCTGATCACCAGTTTCTTGTTGGCATTGATGATGTCAGCAAGATTTTCCAGGCGATCTGCCAGATCTTCCAGAGCAAGGTCACTGGTTCGATTGGTTCGATCCAGGTACATCTGTTCGGCAGTACGGTCTGCCTTGCGGTGAGAGTTGCGCACATAGGCAAAGAAGCAGCGTCGGGCATAGCCCATGTCCAGCATCTTCATCAGTTCCTCTTCGGTTTTGGCACCGTCGAGCAAGCGATTGGGAACACCGAACATCAGCAGATTGGAAGGGGTCTTGCCAATGATTTCTTCACTGCGCTGGTTGTCCGAACTGTTCTTGATCAGCTTTTGCTTGACCAAGCCCTTGTCGAACAGCTCAATGAAGGTGTCGAACACTTCCATGTTGGCAGTCAGGTTGGCTCCCACTTCGTCCATGATCAGGTTCATGGAACCTGCATTGGCCATCAGGAGCTTGTGCCGCATCTGTTTGACTGCAGGCGATGTACCTGAGTCAAAGGAGAACAGCAGCGATCCCAAACCATCAAACTCTTTCTGTACCTTGACCAACTCGTCATCAGGGTCGGTACCCTTACGGGCTGCACGCTTGACTGCCAGCTTGGGCAGATTGGTTTCTGCCAGGATGGGGAAAGTCTCGTCCAGGAAGCGGTGACGGAACTGGTGCAGCACCTGTTCTTCCATCAGGTTGGTGGCCATGGTTTTGCCATAGCCGGATGGGGCCAGGTTCAGCGCATACATGTTGATTGGAATCTCGCCCCGGTCAGGGGTGTCGATATTGCAGCGCATCTGTGCTGCGGCCAGGCTGAAGTAGTAACCCACCAATACCCGGAAGAACAGAGAGTCATCACGCTGAGTACGCTCTCGGAGAATGTCCACCAGCTTTTCGCTGGTAGGGTGGTAGGTCATCTGGTCAAAGGGGATCATGTGTTTTCCTTGGTTCAATTCATGAGCAGATCGCCGCTCTTGATGAGTTGGTCTTTCTGGCTACAGACAGAGAATGCAGCGCAGTACTTGCAGGCAGTGACCTGTCCAGGCACTTCCTTGACAATGCCCTTGCTACCGTCTTCGATGTAGCGCAGCATGGCTTCCTGTTTGGTGTCAAAGTTCTTGGTACTGCGAGCAGTCTTCTCAGGGTTCTTGTAGTACTTGAACACTGGCTCACTGCGCCACAGATCTTCGTCCGAACACAGGGGAAGTTCTTCCTCTGGTGCTTCCCAATACGCTTCGATCTGCGACAGCTTTCGCTCAATGAAGGCGTTGGTTTCTGGCAGAGACTTCAGGCCCAGCACCCGTTGCTGAATACGGCTTTGCGGATACTTGGGATCATTGGCTGCTTTGGCTCGGTTCCAGTCCGTGAAAATGAACTGGATAGCCATCTCGTCTTTGGTGACGATGGTGGGGTTGAGCCAGCGATAGATGCTGCCTTGCAGGATGTACTTGTCATCGTTGGTGTTGTTGACTGCGGTATAGGTGGAGGTGCTTTTGAAGTCCTCCACACGGCCATCACCCACAAAGTCAAACTTGCCTGAGACAGTGAACTTGCCTACCTTGCGGTGGGCACGCTGTTCCAGGTAGATGGGAATACACCCATCAAACAGGTCTTCCTTCTTGGGGTTGATCAGCACCTTCTCGATCACCTTGGCTGGGTAACCCAGTACAGCCATGGCTGTCTTGTGGTTCTCCGTCCAGGCACGCTCAATGGCATCATGGATGGCAGACCCCATGCGAGATGGAACCATCTGAGCCAGATCCACTACAGCGTCTTCTGTGGGGACACGCGCAGACAGAACCAGTTGGCGCAAAGGCTTGATCAGCGAAGTGGCTGAAATGGTGTGGGGATCACTGTTGTAATCGTAGTTATCACAGGCCAAAAATACAGCCATGGACAGCGGGACTGCGGAAACATTGCCGTATTTAGGCATAGTGGACTTTCATAAAACATTCGGAGAAGCGAAAGGATTTCGCCTCTTTAATTGCTTGTACTTATTGGAATGGGCAAACGTCAGTGCATTGCTTCCAAGGCGTGTCACTGCAGCTTGTCTCGCGTGCAGAATGGCTGGTCAGGCCGTCTTGGAAAGCCCAATAGGAACCGTCAGCGTAGTGGGAAAAATGGCGTGGTAACCAGGGAGCTGCATCCGTATTGCGAACCCAGACAGGTTGATCCACTTTCAGGTGCTCATGGGGGATGTATTCAAAGAGGTCATAGGAGTGTCCAGCATTAAGCGTATATTGCCCATTTTCGAGAAACATATAAACGTATTCTTTGCCTGGCAGTATTTCGATGGCAGCAACCACGTTAGCTGTGTTGGCCACATCGGTAGCCAATATGCGGGCCTTCTTGCCTTCTCGTGTGCGGTAGGTTTTGGTAATGTCAATCATGGTATTCAGTGGTTTGGGTTGAGCTGGAGCCAACGGGTCAGGGTATCTCTGGCTTCCTTGATATCCTGGTAATTGGATTTACCTCCTGTGCGTGCTCCAGAGAGCAGCAGCTTTTTGCTGGCATGTTGAATGGCACCGGAGGGGTCATTGATTTCAAACATCTTGTGTACCGAATACACGTCGATTTCTGTTTGTTCTCCTACTGCCTTGTAGTACTTGGGGTACTTTTCAGACATGGAAATAGGGCTGTCATCTTCTGTGCCTGAGAACATGTCCTTTTGGGAACACTCACTGCAGAAGTCTTTGTTGGTATCAACAAAGTTGGAACAACCAATCGACTTGCATTTAATTGGGGGCATGGGTTGCCTACGCCTTTATGTAATGGGGGAAACAGGATTCGAAGAAGCCCCCGGAGGGGGGCTTCGTTTACTTGGTAGCTAGACCAGCTCGCACACACCCCCTGCACAGGCAGCTTCCGATACCAGATCAACACCGTCCCCGTTACCTTCAAACACCGCGCCAATGTCGATGGTCTGTAGTAGGGGCAGCATTGCCTCATATCGTTCACGGGAGATATCTTCAAAGGGCAGCTGTGGATATGCCTCAGCACCGAAGTACGGCAGCACTGAGATACCTGCGTAATGCTCACGGTTGTCCCACATCCACTGCGTCAAAGCAGGCCACTCTGAGTCTTTTACCGAGATAGTGCAGGACACGTTATGTCGGTTGTGCCCCGTCCTATGCCCTGGTGCCACCCATTGTTGAGAGACTTTCTTGACACGTTCCAGCAGTGTTAGCATGGCTTCTCCGCGAAGAGCTGCACCGATAGGTGCTTTTTGGGGGAAGCTGAGTACTACTTGTTTCGGATCTGTCACATCGTCTTCCACCAATGCAGGAGCAACGGTGGCCATGTACTGCGCCAATGCCTCATCCTTGCCTGCACGCATACGCCGGATGTAGTAAGGGGCGTGCCATGCATGAATTCCGCTGGAAGTGCCCAGTACCAGTGAAGTTGTTCCTGCTGGCTTAACTGTGGTGATACGTGCGGCAGGGTTAATGCCCAATAGCCGGGATACACGGGCGTTCTCGTCTAGGGCGCATTGAGCAGCTTGTGCCGCGTCCAGCGCATCGACTTGTCCAGACGCAATACCCGTCATGGATACTCCCAGCAACGCCTCCTTCTCGCACGCCTTACGCCATTTTGGGTTCAGGTAGTGAAAGTCGGTGTACGCTGCTTGTAAAGTGCCCAGGAATGTTGCAGCTTTAGCAACAGCGTTATAACTCTCCTGCCCTGTAATAGCACCTGCGTTAATCTCAGTCAGATTGCACATCTGATAAGGCCGCAAGGCGATTTCACAGCAAGGATTGGTGCCCCAGTCTTTGTTATTTGTCCAATAAACTCCTGGCTCACCGCACCCAGATTCTTCTACACGGCGCATGAGTGCCGCAAACTCCGCTTGGCTGACTTCACCTCGTGGAAGCACTGCAGAGTTATTGGCTCTGGCTCGGGCAGGGTGGGTGATGTACCACTCGCCTGATTTGCAGGTCAGCATCTCTTCATCGTTGCGATCAAAGAGACAAATCATGGCAGCCCGACGAATACCGCCTGCGCGTACTGAATCTGCAATGGCACAGGCAATGTCGTGCACCTCAATTGGCTTCAATTGACGGCCCACAGCGTTACGAAAGATGGGGATGATGCGGTCAATACAGAGTTTGAGGGGCTCCGGTCCAGGGGCCTTGCCGCCAGTGGTGATCAGGTCAGCACCTTTTTCCCGTATATCGCGGTAATCAAATACCGGCAGAGTCCCTGCATTAAAGAACGCTTTGGCAACCACCTTGATTGCATCAGACCACCCAATGATGCTGTCTTGGATCTGGAATTTGTACTCCATGTCCGACTCGGGGGCCTTGATCTTTGGGAGCTGACTGATATGGCGTTTTTGCACGGAGTACCCAACACCAGTCCCCCCTAACAGGAGAAACATTAGTTCACTGAAGAACTTTGAGGATTCTGCTGGGAAGTACGCGCAGTTAAATATACGGGCCTCGTTCATCAAGATAGGTCGCCCACCAAATTGAAGACTGCGCATCGATGGAAGAATCTTCTTGGTAAGCACAAAGTCCTGGTACACCTGCGCAATCTCTTGTGCAAGTGACGGGAACTTCCCAATATGCATTTCCATGTTGCGAGTAACGATCTCGCCCCAGTTCTCTCGTCGTTGCTTTTCTGGGAGAAACTTGGCGTACTTGTTGAATACAGTGATATCGGCCAATGCTTTTTTGTCCATTGTTTCTTTCGTGTTGATGAACATTCCTGAGATAAAAAAAGAGCCAATCTGCCCAGGAATACCGGAAGAATTGGCCCAACTGCTTTCTAAATACACTCCGTGTATTGCCACAGATAGCCCGGAGGGCTACTGGTTTACTGAGTATTTACTGTATTCCGCCTGCGGGGAATGGGAGTGTACTGCTGGTAATCTCTATTGAATAGTTGAATACCCACGGGAGTGGGATAATGTTTTCAGTCAACTGTTTATAAAGAGGCTACTTAATGTCTTGTACAGATCAAGTCTGTGGAACTGGAGGATGGGCTGGCCCACTGCCTGGTGACCCAGATAACAACTCGGTTCTGCGGGCTACGCCTGCATTTGGCGGCATTGATGTGTCTTGGACCATGCCCAGCACCAATCCATTTGCAGTAGCTCATACGGTAATTCGCAGGGGAAGAACCAACAACTTCAATGCAGCGGTATTTCTGGCTTCTGTAGGGGGAGATTTCTTTTACGATAAGTCCGATACAGCGCAACCTGTTGAGTACTTCTATTGGATTCAGTTTGTCTCTGTCAACGGAACTTATGGGGATTGGATCGGTCCTGCTTCTGCAGTTGCAAAGCCTTTGATTGAAAAGGTCATTGAAGACCTTACAGGGAAGATTGACGCAGGTGTGTTGGCCCAATCCCTTAAAAAGGAAATCGACAAGATCACGTTGAACTACGGGGAATTGCTTACTGAGATAGGCAACCGTGTTGCAGGCAATGCTGCTTTAAGTGCCGCACTGCAGGATTTACAGAATGGGGTGACACAAGCCCTGGCATTCGTTAACACAGAAATAACTACCCGTATTGACGGAGATAATGCCCTGGCACAGCAGGTTGGTTTGATTGCTGCAGCCAATGCCAACAATACTGCTGCCATCATTGATGAAAAGACTGCACGGGTAACCAAAGACGAGGCACTGACCCTCCAGTACAGCACGGTACTTGCTGCAACACAAAACAACACGGCTGCATTGACTGTAGAAGCAAGTGCCAGAACTACTGCAGACAATGTTTTGGCCAATCAGATCACAACAGCGCAGGCCACATTGAATGGGAGCATTTCGTCTGTACAGACAACGATGCAAACCCAGATCAATGCAGTGACAGGTGAACTGGATGCCATCTACACCGCCAAGGTGGATGTGAATGGCATGGTGGGTGGTTTCGGTATCTACGGTACACCTACATTGGTAGAGGCTGGTTTTGATGTGGACAGGTTCTGGGTAGGTAGAACCAGCGCGAATAAGCGCAAGCCGTTCATCATTGAAAACGAAACTGTCTATATCGACGATGCCGCAATCAACAAGCTGACTTTTTCCAAACTACGGGATGAAGCGGGTTCATTTATTGTGGAGAATGGGAAAGTCAAAGCCAACTACCTCTACGTTACCAATGCCAGCATTGCTGGAGATATCTACTCTGATAACTGGGCGTCTTCTGGTGGAACGCAGGGGTGGTACTTGCAACGCTCTGGAAACCTGTATGCCAACAACGGTACGTTCAGAGGTTCCTTGGATATTACAGGTGGTGGTGGCGGTACTCGGTTGGAGATACGTAATGACGTAATAAAAGTATTCTCTAATGGGGTGTTGCGGGTACAACTTGGAAACTTGGCAGCATGAGCGATTATGGGTTGCGTGTGTTTGGGCCTAGCGGGGAAGTGTTCCTAGCAACAGATGATGCTTCGTGCCGCTTTCTAACCCGTATGTATATTGCACCTGTTGATGGTTCTATCGCTGTCCCAGGTTTGGCTACGGGCAGGCCGTGGTTTTGTGCTTATAGAGAGCCTTCTAGCACGCCTGCGCAATATGCGGTACCTAATTTCACGTTGATAGGTGGCACCTTGTCGTGGACATACGGGATCGCACCTTCTGGTAACAGAGCGCCGTGCTATGTATGGGTGGGGGTGTATTAATGTCTTACGGTCTGCGCGTGAATAATGACGCTGGCAATTTGGTTATCGACGCTACTTACCAAAACATGCACTTGCAAACTAAAAGCGTTTTTGGTTTAAGTGCTGGTGGTGAACACACTGTATCTACGCCTTACACAGAAGGGGTGCTTTTCCTAAGTGTCGTGGGCGGTTTTGCGGGGATTATTGAGCAAGGTGCAGCAGGTAATTCTTGGGTAATTCGGGCTGCATCGGCCTGCACGGTGTCTGCTTATATTTTTACTCCGGGAACCCCCAAAAGAGAGGCGTGGGGTATGGAGGTGTATTCAGATACAGGCGTACTGGTATTTTCATCAGCAGCCTCTGCACTTAGGGTACGCGATTTAAATCTCTTGCCGTTTAGAAACGACACAGAAACTTTTGCTTCTTTCCAGAAAGGCTACGGAGTTGCTGTAGCGGCTTGCGTGAGCATCCCACGTACCAAGTTAATCAGTGGATCTTCAAAAGTGCGTACTGATGCAATAAACACTGATGGAGGTGTCTTGACCGTGGCCCACAACTTAGAAAAGTCATACGCCCCATTCACAGGGGGATGGGGCACACATACTGGCCTGGTGTTTGGTAATGGTTCGGTACCTGTTTTGACTGCGGTTGTTACAGGTATATAGTCATTGGCTACCGCCCATTACCAATACCAACAACCCTATATCTGCACAGGCGCTGTGTTTTCACAGCCGTTTAGCATATTTAGTACATAATCCACCGCATTGTCTGAGACAATACAGGTTCAAACACGGATGGCTGGGCGTTTAGGAACTTCCGAACTGAATAGGTATTTGCGCATTGGTGCGCAGTATTCATTTTCATTAGGAGTCCTACTATGTCCAAGTTCTCGAACTACACCGAAAACAACATCATCGAAACCACCTTGCGTGGTGCTGCATACCCAGTACCCGCAAGTATCAACCTGGCTCTGTTCACTGCCGATCCCACAGATGCCAACACCACGGCAAATGAAGTGGGTGTTGCTGCTTGGCCTGCCTATGTACGCAAGGATGCGGCAGCCGGTGGTGTTATCAGCAGCGGCTGGACTGCAGCAGCTGATGGTGTATCCTCCAATGCCAAGGTCATTACTTTCCCTGCCAACAATGGCTCAGGTAACGTCACAGTGACCCATATCGGCATTTACGACGCTGCAACTGGCGGTAATTTGCTGTACCACGCACCGCTGGCAGCCAGCAAGACGCTGTTGCCTGGTGACGTGATCAGCTTCTCCATTGGCGCACTGACCGTCACCGTCGCCTAAAGTAGCCCATGCTGGCTCCTGTTAACGGTAATCTGCTCAATGGCGGGAGGTTTGCTCTCGTCCTTGCAACAGCGACCATTGCGTGCTCTGCCGCATTGGCTGCGCAGGCTACCCGCATACAGGATGCCTTGGCACCCACACCTGCTACAGGCTCCTTTGTTGCAGTACCTACCCACATTCACCATACGGGAGCTGCCTTTGGTAGTGTTGGCGAGGTTTACCCCACAGTAACGCACACCCAGAGTGCTGGCGCAGAAATTACAGGTTCGGCAGATTTCCGTGGACTGGTGACACGCGGGGTAGAGGGCAGCGCCTCCTTTGCCGGGTATGCCGATATTTTGGCCATTCCTGCTTCTGTTTTGGGGCAGGCGAACTTTTCCCCCGCCAGTGTCTCGGTGCTGGTGGATGCCACCAAAATACAGCACGGGCGGAGTGCGCTAGACACTACGGCTGCTGTCACTTTGCAGGCCGAGCC